>Ga0181563_10000863_pt1 | contig 29614 bp, 29 predicted proteins | sample 011ome_25_FD_133759 | JGI IMG/M metagenome (GOLD analysis project Ga0181563, IMG submission 133759) | Coastal salt marsh microbial communities from the Groves Creek Marsh, Skidaway Island, Georgia - 011512CT metaG (megahit assembly) | ecosystem: Environmental > Aquatic > Marine > Intertidal...
CCTACGCCATCCAGGACGTGCAGTTGAACCTCAAGGTCTGGGACACTCTCAAGTACCTCGTGGAGAAGACCCCCGACGCCGTGGCCACCGAGATGACTTTCTACCACGGAATGTGCGCCCAGATGCGGGCCGGATACGCCGTTGACATGGACGCCTTGATGCCTCTGCGGTCGGAACTTCTTTCCGAGGCCGAGGTCATCCAGGAGCACATGCACGTCGTATTCCCACCCCGTTGGGTTGCTGACCGGGAGAAGGGTTCGGCGGTTAAAGTCATCAAGAAGACGGTGAACTACAAGAACCCGCTGACCCCGGATCGGCTCGAAGGTGTCGAGTACACCAAGATCAAGCTCGAGGTCTTTAACCCTGGGTCCACGCAGCAGATCGCTTCCCGCCTGATCTCCAAGTACGGCTGGAAGCCCTCGGAGTTCACCAAGGGCGGTTCCCCGGAGATCACCGAGGACACCCTGAAGCTGATGCCGTACCCCGAGGCCAAGGAGTTCATGAAGTTTCTAAAGGCACGCAAGAAGCTCTCCCAGGTGGAGGGGTTCCTGAAGGCCGAGAAGGACGGGGTGGTCTATGGTTTCGTCAACACCTGCGGAGCCGTGACCCACCGCTGTACCCACAGCCGACCTAACGTCGCTCAAGTCGACAAGGACGAGCGGATACGAGAGGTGTGGGTTCCGCGCAAGGGTCGAAAGCAGATTGGCGTTGACGCCGCCGGTTTGGAGATGCGGATGCTGGCCCACTATCTATTCCGCTTCGACGAAGGTGCGTACGCCAAGACGGTAATCGAAGGAACAGAAGAAGAGGGGACAGACGCTCACACCAGGAACAAGGAGTCCATCGGACTGGCCTCTCGAGATGGAGCCAAACCGACGTTCTATGCGTTCTTGTACGGATCGGGAAACCCCAACCTTGGGCATCTCCTGTGCGAGGACTTCTACAAACACGGCAAGCCCGCCCCGACCACCAAAACGGGCCGGAAGATGTCGCAAGCGATGATCGGAAAGATCGTCCGCGAGCGTCTCATGCGGGGCATCAGTGGCCTCGAGAAGCTGATCGAAGGTGTTCAAGGCCGCTCCAAAGCGGGCTGGCTGAACGGCATCGACGGTCGACGGATCGAGATCAGATCCAAGCACGCGGCCCTCAACACACTGCTCCAGTCTGCCGGCTCGATCGTCATGAAGAAGGCGTTCGCGATCTTCTGGAGGAAGCACTGGAAAGACCACGGAAAGACCTTCTGGCTCCTCGTCAACGTACACGATGAGCAGCAGATGGAAGCCTTGGATGAGACCCGAGACGGCGTCTACCTGCCCGAGTTCTACGCGCATGAATTCGCTCAAGCTATAACAGATGCCGGGGTCGAACTCGGCGTCCGCTGCCCCCTCGCGGGCTCTTTCAAGATCGGTAACAACTGGTCCGAAACTCACTAGGAGAACGGAATGTCAAAGCTCCTGTACATCCTGCTCGTCACTCTGTGGACCCCGTCCCAGGGGGCCGAGGCCATCGAGATGGGCAACGCCTACTCGACCTATGCGGCCTGTGAGGCCGGGGCGATCGAGCACTTCGAGAACATCACCGACCAGGAGACCGCCAAGATGGTCTCCGCGAAGCTCATGGCCCCCGTGTGTATTGCGGTGCCCGAAGCGGCCATCCCGAAACAGCATCGTCCGCAAGGAGAAATGTCATGAGTGACGCCATCACCTACGGGGAGTTCTCCTCGTGAAGCCGGCTCCCTACGAGCAGCCATTCCACAGCGTCTGCCTGGGCATCCACTCGGGTGTCCAGATGATGCGGCAGGCGGATTACCTGAAGTCGACGGCCCGCGCCCGCGCGAAGGCGGTCGATCTTCTTATGGGCGTTGAGACGCTTCGGGACATTCTGGACGCGATTACCGACGACGCCAATAGCGTCTTGAAGACACACCTGAAAAAGGAGGATGACGAAGATGCGATTACCGATTGAGGACTACGTGGCGTATGAGTACGAGGGGCAGGGCGAACGGTTCTCTCCCCTCGCCGGCTCCATTGGCCTGATCGGAATCATCCTGATCATCCTGATCATCGGGGGCGTGTTCGGATGACAGTAGCCCTGCTCGACGGGGACATCATCGCTTATCAAGCCGCTGTCTACGGCGAGGAAGAGGATTACTTCGGTGACGGAGCCCCGACCCTCGACCGGCAGAAGGCCTTCGAGAGCACCGCGACCCAGGTTGCCCGGTGGACGAAGGAGGCCGACGCCAAGTCAGCGGTGGTGGTGTTCTCGGGAACGGACAACTTCCGGTACGAAATCCTTCCCACGTACAAGCACAATCGCAAAGCCGAGAAGCCGGCCCTCTACGCCGAGGTCGTGGCTCACATGGAGGCCAACTTCAAGTTCCTACGAAAGAACCGCCTGGAAGCCGACGACACGATGGGCATCCTGGGGACTTCGGACCCCAAGAGATACGTCGTGGTTTCTATCGACAAGGACATGCGGACACTGCCCTGCCGCGTGCTTATCCCGGGCAAGATGCCCATCCCCAAGCTGTTCAAGCAGGTTGAGGCCGACCACTACTGGATGACGCAGACCCTGACGGGCGACACCACGGACGGCTATAGCGGCTGTCCGGGTATCGGTCCCGTGAAGGCTGCGCGTATCTTGGAAGGACACCTCAAGCTAGACGGCATGTGGGCTGCGGTCGTCGCCGCCTACAAGGAAAAGGGTCTCGAGGAGAACGATGCGTTGGTTCAAGCCCGCGTGGCTCGCATCCTCCGCACTGCCGATTTTGACAGAACAACAAGGGAGATCCTTCTGTGGACACCAAAAAGCACAGGTGCGAGCGCTGCAACGCTAATTTCGACGAAGCCGGGAGACTACTCAGTGGGTATAGTTGTCTCGCCGATATCTGCCGACGTGAGGGAACCTGCGGAAGGGAAGGATTCAAAGCCAAAGCGGCGGCGGAAGAGATCATCTTGAAGACCCTCGCGAACTCCGCGGGCGTGGACCTGGAGGCCCCTGGTTGCCCGAGCCTAGAGGTAGAGCAGGGCTTCCAATCCAGGGAACCGGCGGACCTTCAAGGTAGCAGCCCCGAGGTACACCTGAAGCCTAAAGGTCCGACCCCTGAGGCTCTCGCGGTTGCTCATCAGGTGGATTCGGTCGACCACCCCCACCATTACGCGCGCTTCGCCATCGAGCCGATCTACTTCATCATGGAGAATGAGTTAACCTACCCGGTAGGTAACATCATAAAGTACGTCTGCCGGCACGACGCAAAGAACGGTGTCGAGGATTTGAAGAAGGCCCGACGCTACCTCGACATGATGATCAAGGAGGCCGAGGGAGACCCGAATTACGCGGGATGACTAAAGCAACAACGGGTGGGGCCTTCGGGCTCCACCTGTTTTTTTTGTGTACGCAAAGTCGCCCCTATAGACCCTCCTTATTCGAGAATTCTGGAGACCCAATGAAGAGCCGATTCAGGACCGTTCGTGAACTTGTTGACGAGCTTGTCCTCGCTTACCACCCAAGAGTACCTCGCAAGGGGGAAACCCTCGAAGAGTACCAGCAGTTTGTAGGCAAGGCCTCACTCCTGGCTCAGATAATGAAAGACGAAGGAGTTGAATTGACATGGCAGGTTACGGACGAAAGCCAGAACAGAACAAGTTCCTAGCTGAGTTGCTGGGGTTCACCGGAGACGACTTTGAAGAGTACGGAGGCTTTGGCGATGGAGGCTTCGGTCGCTGGCACAACGATAAAGGCATCTCCAACTCCACGGTCAATCAGGCGATTGGAACGTACCAGGGAATCCAGTCCATGAAGCCCCAGTTCGACGAGTACAACGACACCATCAGCCAACTCACCGCAGAGCGTAAGAACTTCTCTGACCTGCTCTCGGGCAGCAAAGAGATGGAAGAAAAGTTACGCAAGCAGTTGCTCCTGGGTTCGGCCAACGGCGCCGAGTACGGCGATGTCGCCCGCAGGTTCCAGACCTCAGGTCGCGCACGCGGCGTCGGGATGGGCACTCATGGCGCGGTCCAGTCTGGTATCAACTTCCTGACCTGATGGATATAGCACCAGTTCTTCAACTGGTCTCCAAGTCAGAAGTCCACAAAAACAGGCACCCCGCGCAACTCGCGCGGACGATAGTCCCACCCGTGGTCCTCGGGCAGTTCCGCCTAGTGACCACGGACGCGGCGCCTGTTGCCTACATCTCGTGGGCCTTCCTGACCGATGAGGCCGCTGACGGCTTCAAGACACGCACGCGGCTCCTACAGCCCACTGATTGGAATGCCGGCGACAACCTCTGGTTCGTCGACCTCATAGCCCCTGGCGGCATCCCCCGTGGACTACGAGCGCACCTCCGGTCCCTCTTCCCAAAACACACCAGAGCCCAGTGGACCCGCACGTTCGGGACTGGGACTGTCCAGAAGATCGGAGAGATCAACCATGGCAATTTTCAAGCACCCAGCGGCGCAGTCCGGCCTTAGCTGGCGCGCGGGCGTCGTCTTCGACGCTGATGACGGTGCCGGCATGGCGTCGGGGTTCAGTGGACCCGAGATGGACCCGAGCGTCACGAACGAAGACGTCCAGAGCGCACTTAACGCCCAGGGGTTCGACGCGACCATGGACAAGGCCGTTTCGGCGGCTCTGCGTGTCAGCCTCTTCGAGGGCCTCCATGACATGTCGGTAAACTGGCGTAAGGGGATTAACTCCAACGGACAAGTGAACGGTGACGTGGTCGGAGATCCCTCCACGGTTGATACCAGCGCCATGGGCCACAACAGCCCAGCATCCAATCTCGGTGAAGCCGCTGACCTGTTCGCCGGAGACGGCGCGGGTGGGGACATCCTGTTCGGAGAGAACCTCAAGAAGAGGGTGTCCAACGAAGAGTTCCTGAACAACCGGAATTCCTCGGCTGACAACCTGCTGCACCGCCAGCGTCTCCTGAACATCTACGGCAAGTTGGACAATGGTGGAGCCCACGGGGACGACGCACCGCTCAACGCGGGCGCCCTCACGGCGGACGACTGGAACTATGTTAGCGATCTGATTGGTCAGTATCAGTACGACATAGACACGCGGGACAACCCCATTGCTGGGGGCACGCTTAACGCCCTAAAGACGCTGGACAAGGAAAGCGCCAGCGGGTCCTTCGACGTCCAGGAATTCATGCGGATCATGCCCAAGGTGATGGGTGATGACAATTGGTTACCCTTCAGCGTCCAAGACCGCGACTTCGGCGAGCTTACCGACGAACTCGGTGGTCAACTTTCGAGAGACTTCTCCTTCACCGGAGACTTCCTAGACGGGGCGTTCGACAGCCACCTCACCGAGGGCGGCAAAGAGGCCGAAGGTGTATTCGACTTCTACGAGGCCGGCGCCGCCGCCGACACGCGGCAGAACTACGGCTTCAACAGCGAGTTCAACCGCGCTCTGGTCGCTGACGATAGGTTCTCGGGGTTCACCGAGGACTTCGGCAACATGCGTCTCCAGAACTGGCTCGACGACAACGACAAGCGCGGGGACTTTGACGCCTTCCAGGCGGAATACAACGCCGGACCCTCGATCCCCGGAGACTCCGGCGGTGACGTTTACAATGGAGACGGCACGGGTTCCACGGGAGCGTACGGAGACGACGCGCACGGAACGGACCTGGGCACATTCCTAGGCACCGGCGACGGTCAGTCCCTGGCAGACCTTCTCGGCCTCAACTTCAACATAGACATCCCCGAGATCGACTTCTCGTTCCTGGATGAGAGCCTGTCCTCCGAATTGCCCGAGGTGGCGCGGGGCACACAGCTTGACAGGGAAGCGGGTGTCAACGACCTCGACGAGATGCGTAAGCGACTACTCGGCGGCGTACGCCGTCCGACGTCCCGCGTCAATGATGTCACGACCGGAAATGGATTGCAGTTCCTATGAGCCCAGTGACGAGCAAGTCCCGCTACGAAGTCCTCAAGTACAAGAGGAACGCCCCACTGCTTCGTGCCCGACGCATGGCTGAACTGAGCATCCCCTCGGTCCAGCCACCAGAGGGGTGGAATGGCACCAGCCTGCTGCCGGAGCCCTACCAAGGCATCGGCGCGCGTGGTGTCATCAACCTCGCGTCCCGCCTGATGATCACGCTGCTGCCCCCGGGCCAGAAGTTCTTCCGGCTCGACGTACCGCCGGCCACCTTGGCCAACGCGGGTGAGAACGACACGCCCCCTGAGATCAGCACGATGCTGGTACAGACTGAGACCCTGATCCAATCTGAGATCGACCGAGTGGGCTGGCGACAGCCGACCAACTTGGCCCTCCAGATGCTCCAGATCACCGGAAACATCGCTGAGTTTACGCACCCCGACAGCCGCATCACCGTGTACCGCCTAGACCAGTTCGTGGTGGTCCGAGATCCGGCCCAGAATGTCGTGGAGTTCATCCTGGAACAGAAGCTCCATCCGAGCGTTGTTCCCGAAGCCGCCCGGGAGTTTATGAAGGCCGACGTATCGGACCCTCAGGCCGAGGTGGAGATCTACACGCACGTCTTGCGGTTGGACGACAAGCGGTACGCCGTTCGCCAAGAAGTTGAGGGTCAGACGATCCCCGGCTCCGAAGGTGTCCGCGAGCGCAACCCGTTCCGCATCTACCGTTGGAACCTCGTTCCCGGCGAAGACTACGGGCGCGGGAAGATCGAAGATCATGTGTCGGACCTCCAGTACCTGGAGATGCTGACCAAGTCCATGGTCGAGGGTGCTGCGATGGCTTCGCGTAACCTGACCCGGATTGATCCGGGGGCCACCAACGCACGGCAGATTCAGAACCAGTGGAAAGACACCCCCAACGGCGGAATGATCGTGGCTGAGGCCGGCGCCCTGGAGATGTTTTCCTTTGGCAACGCGCAGGGCCTCCAAATCGTCCAGGCTGAGATAGCCCGGGTGACCCAGGAGTTGGCCCGAGCCTTCCTCATGTCCTCCGGCCTCCAGCGTGATGCAGAGCGCGTCACCGCTACCGAGCTTCGGATGATGGCCGAGGAGCTAGAAGGCACCTTGGGTGGTGTTTACTCGATGCTGTCAGAAGAGATGCAGCGCGGGCGATTGGACTCTCTGATCGTCAACATGCAACAGGCTGGCTCGCTTCCCCCGTTCGATAAAGACATGGCGGAACCGACCATCACCACGGGCCTTGAAGCCCTTGGTCGCGAGAAAGATGTCATCAAGGTTACACAGGCGTTCCAAGCCGCTCCAAGTCTGCCACCAGAAGCTCTTGAGTTTTGGGACTTTGAGTTCCTTGCCAAGACCTATCTTAATGGTCTGGATCTGGCGGGAGCCGTCTTGCCACCTGAAGAAGTACAGCAGAGGCGCCAAGAGCGTCAGGCCGAGGCGGCTGCACTGTCCGCCGCCGGCTCACCTCCACAATCACAAGGATGACCATGTCAACTGATGTTGCGATCACTCCCGCTGACGCTGCCGACGCAGCCGCTGGCACGCCCGACCAAGGACCCGAGGTTACTTCTGGTGAAACCCAAGGAACGCCCTCGGGTATCCCCGGTATCCCCGACGTAGGCCACGCCAAGTTCTACAACAAGGAGACGGGTGCCTATAATTGGGAAGCCCACTCGCGAGAGCAGGAGTACAAAGCGGCCCAGAAGAGGCCGGCAGATCCTGCATCGTCCTTCATCACCCCGGAAGCCACGCCGGAGGTCGCACCCGCAGACACCAAGGTTCTGTACGGCGACTTCAGCGCGGCTGTCGTGTCGGGTGACAAGGCCACCGCCCAGGCGCACGCCCAGGCTCTTATCAAGGCGGGTGTTCCCGCCGAGGCCCTGGAGCAACAGGTCCAAGCCATCCGCATCACCCAGGCCTCCCAGCAGCAGAACGTCATGTCGACGATCAGCCAGGAGGTCTTCGGGGCGGGCGTGGCCGATAAGGGATCGGAAGCGATCAATCACATCAAGAGTTGGGCGCAGGGCAATCTGTCCGAGGCCGACTACAAGATGTACTCCGAGGCCGTCCAGGGACCGTCCTGGCAGATCGCGGTGAAGCAGTTGGTCTCCATGGCCGGCAAGCCCGGAGCGATCAACATGGATGCCTCCGGTGGGGGAAGTGCCGACGGCACGTCGTTCACCACGGAGCAGCAGATGCTCGATGCCATCAAGGACCCGCGATACAACACCGATCCGGTCTACCGGAAGTCGGTCGAGGACCGCACCCGTCTGATGATGAGCAGATAAGAAGACCCCCGCCAGAGTCCGGGGGCCACCTGGAGTTGATAACCGGGTGTGTAGCCAGAGCGAGTGGTTTACGGACTGCATCGCGCGGCAAAGGGCCATCGGGGAGCCTAACCCAATCCCCGTACCTATTCTGATGGCTTCGTCTAAACGCTGAAGGACGCCACTCCACACAGGTGGAAATGCTGGTCGGCAACCAGCAGCCATCCCCCACAACCTTCCGTTCCTATAGTGGTTAATAGTTCCGCCTCTCAAGCGGGTAACGTCGGTTCGATCCCGGCACGGAAGACCAACACCCGCGTCCCCGGCCAGGGACGCACCAGGATAGCTACGACGTCGACACCGGGGCTGGCCAGCCCACGACACGACGTACGAGCCGCCTGAGACCTAAGGCCTGCCGGAGCGCCCTCGAGGGGGAGAACTCCATGTGCGGAACCGGACTGTCTGAAAGTGACTGAGCCGGCGCAACAGCGCCATTCCCTACAGTGATACTAATACCAATGAAGGAGAGCCCTATGGCTTTCGGTACAGCAGGCAATCCGGCCCGGTTTGGCACGGACACGGCGTCCACTTCGGATCGCGAACTCTTCCTGAAGATGTTCGGCGGTGAGGTGCTCAACGCCTACCAAGAGAAGGTCCTGATGAAGGACAAGCACAAGGTCGTGACCATCCAGTCCGGCAAGTCGTTCCAGTTCCCCAAGACCTGGAAGGCGACCTCTGAGTACCTCACGGCTGGTCAGGAGATGCTCGGCAACGACATCGACACGACCGAGGTGAACATCACCGTTGATGCGCTGAATGTCGCGCACGTTGACATCTACGACTTTGATCAGAAGATGGCGCACTTCGAGGTCCGCTCCGAGTTCGCCCAGGAGTTGGGTCGGGCTTGTGCGCGCACCTATGATCTGAACGTGATGCGTTCGATCATCCTGGCCTCGCGCAGCGCCGCTGACGGCGTGTTCCCGGGCGGTCTCACCGCCGAGGAGGATGTCCTCCTGGTTGCCGCGCCGACGACCGACGCCCAGAAGCTGGCTTGGTTCAACGCGATCCTGTCGGCCAACGAGAAGATGTTCGCCGCTGACGTCCCCGAGGACGTGGAGCGTTACATGCTCGTGCCGAAGCCCGTGTTCAACGGCCTGCGGTACGCCGTGGACAGCAACGGCAACTATCTGGTCGCCAACCGGGAGTTCAACGCGGCGGCGCATGGCGTCAACCGTGCCCTCCAGGTTCTGGAGATCGACGGCGTGAAGGTCATGCCGCAGCGGACCATCCCGAGCACGGACGAGCGGGCGGACACCTCCGTCTACTCGAAGTACCGTGCGGCCTACGACACCACGACCGGCATCATGTGGACGCCGGATGCGGTCGGCACCGTCGAGCTTGTTGGCTTGAACATGGAAGAGGAGCGCGACACTCGTCGTCAGTCCAACTTCATGGTCGCCAAGCAGGGCGTCGGTCACGGCACGCTGCGTGGTGAGTGCGCGATCGAGTTCCGCACCGGCGCTCCGACCACCGCCTAACGTAGGTGGCCCTGGTTGGGCGTAACACGGCTCGTCTCGGGGGGTTCCCTATTGGGGACCCCTCGGGGCAGCACTGCGATGCCCTTTTGGAGATACACAACCGCCCTGGTCCCCATTAGCGATACGCGCTGATAGGGGCCAGTTTTTTTGCGAGGAGGAGCAGATGGCTCTAACAGAATTGGCTGCGGTCAACCAGATGCTCTCGGCCATCGACGAAGAGGGCGTGAGTGCCCTTGGGTCTGGTATCCCCGACGCCGCCGCAGCAGAGATCCTGCTGGGAGCGGTGAAGTCTGACGTGCTGGCGATGGGCTGGCTGGTCAACACTCGAACCAAGACGCTGACCAAGGACGGTAACAACCGCTTTGTTGTCGCCGGCACGGCTCTATCAATCGACACGGAAGGCCACTCGGCCCATATAAACGTCGTCCAGAGGGACGGCTATCTCGTGGACGTGGCGAACGACACCGACGTGTGGCCCACGGGATCATCCACGATCCGCGTTAAGATTGTCTATGACATCGCCTTCGAGTCCCTTCCACACACCCTGAGGTCCTACATCGCCGCCCGCGCTTCCCGCGAGTTTCAGAATGACGAGATCGGGTCGAGCAACCTCGAGGCCAAGATCTCTCGCAAGGAGACGCAGCTTTGGTCCGCAGCGCTCTCGGATCGGACCCTGGTGGCCGACGAGAACCCGCTCAGAGGGCAGGGCGCTCTAGCCCGCGGCATCTACCGCAACAACCGCATCTACGGAACATAGGAGACCCACATGGGCCAGCTTGTGAAGGGAGACATCCCGTCCCTGTTCAACGGCGTCAGCCGTCAGCCGGATACCGTCCGTCTTCCCTCCCAGGTTCAGGCCTGTGACAACGGCGACCTGTCGGTGGTGACCGGAGGGGCGACCGACCGCGACCCCACGCAGTTCATCGGAGAACTGTCCGCACTGGATGCCACCGAAGACTACATGATGCACACCGTTGATCGGGATACGTCTGACCGCTATCACATCTTCCTGTCTACCGGCAGTTCGATAAAGATCTATGACGCAGACGGCGTGGCCCAGACAGTGGCCTTCACGGCGGGCCACCAAGCGTCCATTGAAGCCTACCTAGCGGTCGGCACCTATGGCGCCAAGGAACGCTTTGCCGCCGTTACGATCCTCGACACGACCGTGGTGACGAACCGGGAGAAGGTCACAGCGATGGCCTCCGGTGGCGGCGGTGTGATCACCGGCTCCTACCAGACCGAGGCGGATCTCCCAGCGGCCCCTGCCGACGGGTCCATCTATCTGGTCTACGGAAACTCCACCGACCTGGACGACTACTACGTCAAGTACGTCACGGCCAACACGCGGTACGAAGAGTGCGCCGACCCCACGATCAACAACGCCTTCGACGACACCACGATGCCCTTCAAGATCGTCCGAAACGTCGGAGGGGACTTCACGGTCTCCAAGGTCACCTGGGACGAACGAGGGGTGGGCGGGGCTGAGACAGTGCCCGAGCCTTCCTTCATTGGCTCCGAGATCCGGGACGTCCTCTTCTTCAAGAACCGCCTGGGGTTCATCTCGGTCTCCAATGCGATCTACTCCCGCGCCAGTGACTTCTACAACTTCTGGCCGGCAGCGGCGCAGCAGGTCCTCGATAGCGACCCGGTCGACGTCGTGGCCACCGGAACCCGGGTGAGCCTGCTTCAGTGGGCTGTGCCCAACAAGAAGACCGTTTTCATCGCCGCCGATGGTGGGCAGTTTGAGCAGTCCAACACGACCTTGATGACCCCCACGTCAACGGGGATCGACGAGTCGACGACCTACGAGGCGCCCAATCGGTGCCGCCCGGTCAACATGGGCTCCGAGCTATACTTCCCGTCAGAGATCAGCGGCAGCGGAATCGTCTACGAATACTACTTCCAAGAGGCGACGTTCTCTAACGTGGCGGATGATGTCACCAAGCACGTCAGCGGATACGTCCCGAGCGGCATCACCAAGATGGTCGCCGAGGGCAACTCCAAGACCCTGGTGATCCTGTCGGAGAACGACACCGACGCCCTGTACATCTACCGGACCCACTGGCAAGGCACCGAGAAGGTGCAGTCGGCTTGGTTCCGCTGGTTGTTCGACGGCGAGGTTCTCGACATGAACTTCCTGGCGGGTGAGTTGGTCGTCCTGATCAAGGATGGCACCGAGCACCTGTTGATGAAGATCGCCATCAGCGACACGACGAACGACGCGGGGTTCAACCTGCGGCTCGATCAGAAGGTCGCGGTGACAGGAAGCTACTCCGCACCAAACACGTCCTGGACGATCCCCTACGCCCACGACGACGCCGTCCTAGCCTTCAAGGGCTCAGATTGGTCGGCGCCCGGTGAGCAGATCACGCTGACCTACGACGTAGACGGCGTCACCGTCACGGCACCGGGGGACCACTCGGCGCACCCAGTCATCTTCGGGTTCACCTACACCACCCGGATACGGCTCTCGAAGCAGTTCCGCCGGGACGGGCAGACGGGGCAGGTCGACCTCCAAGGCTCCACCAAGCTCAAGCGCATCAAGTGGTTCTACCAGAACTCCGGTGCCTTCAAGGTTGAGGTTACAGCGGACGGTCGTGCGACGAAGACCTATGAGTACACCGGGGCCAACGTCGGCCTCATGAACAGCATCCTTGGCGTCATCACCCTGTCGGATGGGACGTTTTCTCATCGGGTGAAATCTCAGTCAGACACCGTGGTAATCGAGTTGGTCAACGACAACGTCACGCCCTTCACGATCACCGCCGCGTCCTGGACCGGCTTTCACCACGACAACATCAAAGCGGGGTAACTCATGGCAATCCTATCGTCGATCATCGGAGGTGGTATCAGCCTCATTGGCAGCACCATCGCATCGAACAAAAGCGCTTCCGGCACTGCGGCTGCTCAACAGAAGTACGTCGAGACCACGACCGAGGTGGCCGGGAATCAGCTTGAGTGGGACAAGGAGCTAGCCGGCGAGCGTCACGTCAACGCCGTCAAGGCCTCTGACATCGAGTATGGCGCGAACCTGGATGCCTTAGAGCAACAGGGCGCGTCCCTCGATCGCCTAAGGTCCTACACTGCCCAAAGCTTCGGCCAAGAGCTTGAGTACACCAAGGACATCGCGGCGTCCCGCGTCGAGGCCACCGTGGAGCGAGTCCGCGAGGACACGAAGCTGACCACGGACCTAGCCGTCGAGTCCTACTTCGCCCGTCGGGATGCCCTCGAAAAGCAACTCAGCGGTCTGCGTCGGACGTCCGAGATACGCGCCCGGGGCATCACCTTAGACGTGGAGAACCAGAAGTCCGACCGAGCGCGGCAGGCCGACGCGGAAGCCGCAACCATGGCGGTTGCTGCCGGTGAGTCCGGCATAGGCGCCGGGGTCGCGGGTCGGCTACAGAACGAGATCGAGTTCATGCGCGGGCTCGATATCACCCGCTTGGAAGAGGGGGCAGAGCTTCAGTTCGAGGCCCTGGAGGCTGATCTCCAGATCGCAGCAGTAAACGCCTCAAGCGACCTCCAGATCATGGAGAACGACATGCGGGCCACGCTGCGGGGCGCCGAGATCGGGGTAAACCAAGCCGGTCGGGAGCTATCGATCTTCCAGAAGGAGACCGCAGCCGAGCTAGAGTCACTCCAGACCCAGATGGTCTTTGAACTCGACGCGCTCGACATCGAAGGCCAGGGACTCAACGACCGGGCCGGGAGGCTGCGCGAGCAGTACGACTTCAACTCCGACCTGATGGATCAGGAGCTAGCACGCTCCAATGAGATGGCCCAGTTCGTTCACGATCAGACCATCCTGTCGGCGGAAGGTCAGGCTGACGCCAACACCACGCTCGCTCTGGCGAACAGGGATTCAACGGTAATGATGGCGGGCGCTTCGGTGTTCTCCAACATCACCAAGACGGGCTTCAATGCACTGGGTTCCTACTACGGCAACAAGGCGCGTGGGGCTTCAACCCAAGGCTTACTCAGTCTCGACTAGCGGTGCCCCTCTTGGCACCTGAGAGGATTACATGGCACGATTTTCAAGTGACCGGGCCGCTGCCCGGGGTATCCACCAAAGCCGGGTGGCTAATGCCTCGGCGGCGGTCGCGGACGCGGCGCGAATGGCTGACCGCATCAGGGAGCACTCGGCGGTGCAACAGCGCACCTCGCGTGACGCCTACGGTAAGGCTACGGCTCTCGCCATGCAGACCGCAGGTGTCGTGGCGAATGCTGAGACCCAGGCCGGAGCCGCCAAGGCCAAGGCGATTGATAGCCTCGGCAAGCTGGCGATGAACCTGGGCAACCAGTTCGCCGCGACCCAGCAGGGGATCATAGACGCCGAGGCGTCCGCGCAGTTGGCCGAAGATAAGAAGACGGTTGTTCGGGAGCAGAAGGCCGGCCTCGCGGCGGGACGTTCCGGCGCGAACATGAAGGAGGACGCGGCCCTCGCCTATCGGCAGACGTACATGCAGGGCAAGGCCGAGAAGTCCGCTGACGACTTCTTCATGTCTGACATCCGCCCGTCTATCGCTCAGGCCGCACCCGGCTCCAACATCTCTGACCTCGTGTACGAGAAGTTGGGCGAGGCCAACCAGGAGATGGAGCCCGAGTACAAGGAGTGGTTTAACAACCGCCTCCTAACCCAGGCACGCGAGGACATGCAGCGGAAGGTCACCAACGACCGGAAAGCCGCCTCCACGCAGGCCTACGCCGACACGAAGGAAGCCATTCTCGGCTCCATGCGCTCCGGCCTGATGGTCACTCGAGAAGACCTGGAAGTATCCGTCGACAAGCTACAGATCATGGCGCGCGGCCACGGGACCATCATGACCTCCCAGGCCGTCAAGTCTGAACTGTTCACCGCCCTGTTGAACCAAGCAAAGGCCGATGGCCGGGTCCAGGACTTCCTGTATCTCTTGGAGCAGGAGGACTACGACGAGTACGGTGCGGTGTTGAAGCCGTCCCTGATGTCCGAGATCCCTCCGAAGGTCCAGGTGCAGCTGCGGGCTGACGCCAGCGCCGAGCTTACGCTCAAGCACAAGGACAATCTAGCGAAGGCAACCGCTCAGGTTGAAGGTGTTCTCGGCACGCTCAACGTCTCCCGGTACGACCCGGAAGGTGACTCGAAGATCGACGCCGTGACCGCCATGATGGCTACGCACGCAGCCAGCTTCGGCTCCGACCCCGCCTACCAGAAGCTCCTGGGTCGCCTAGAGCAGGCATCGCAGAAGCAGGCGGCGATGGCCGAGGACTATCGGGAGTTCCAGGAAGCCTACTCCAGAAAGACCTTGGGCAACCTAGATCCGAAGGTGTTGGAGACCTACGGCAGCGATGTGTTCAACGACGCCGTTCTGTCTTCTACGCAGGCGCAGCAGTCTGGTGACAAAAACGCGGTGGCCGAATCCCAGAAGAAGATAGTTGGTCTCCTGGAGGGCGGCTACCTGCCCAAGCCCATGAAGCACATGATCTCCTCGATCGCCCACGCCGACCTAACGCGACTCAAGCCCGAGGAGCGCCGGCAGTGGCTGGTCGAGAGGTCCCAACTCCTGGCTCCCTTCATCAACGCCGTGCGCGCGAATGAGGATTTCCGGGGTGTGATAGCCAAGGCCATTGGTGAGGATGGACAGGCCGCTGCCAAGATGCAGATGATCCTGGGTCGTGCTATCCATCAGGGGCTCATTCCTATCGAGGAGCACCTGAGCGAAGTCCTGGGAACCGGCGACCTGTCCGCCAACATGGAGCAGAGCGGGAAGCGGTCGCATTTCGATGCGTGGTTAAAGAACGTCTACGGGTCCGACAACGGCGAGGTGGGTCTGGTCGAGTCTGTGATGTCCGACATCACTAACGGCCCTGGTCTGTTAGGCGTGGCGTCCGACCTCGTTGGCAGTCCCGGTCTGTTTGGTGGAGGCGCCCCTATTGACACCGAGTACCGGGGTCGTGTGCGGGGCGCTATCGTCAATTCCTTCCGGGAGACCTTCCTGGTGGCAAACGGTTCCACCGCGCCGGCTGACTTAGCCGACGACTTGAAGGCCAACGCCCTCGCTGCGGTGAGCGGCATGTTGGTGACCATCCCCGGAACTGACGGCAAACCCACGCAGATCATCGCGCCGGATCGTCAGGTGGCCAAGGACATGGCCCGCGATTTTGACGGTGTCCCGACTTGGGAGATCGCCGGCGAGCAGCTGGGCCACGCCAAGGCTTTGCTGCCCGACATGGGTGACGAAGTGCTGACGCTCGGGGCCAACAAAGTCTCGGTCGACGGAAGCTTCGCTGTCATGCTTGAAAACGGCGTCACACCCCTGGTTCTCGAATCGGAGGACGCTGGGGACCTAGACGCCCTCAACGAGAAGCTGGCACCGCGCGGCGTCTCGGCATTCGAGGAGAGCAGCGGGCTTGTCCACTTCCGATGGAAGCTGGATCGATCCAACCTAGTCCACCAGAAGCACGACCGGGCTGAGTCTGAGCTAAGGGCCAAGGAAGAGCAGCGCGCCCTGGATATCGCGGACCCCGACGGCGCTTTGCGTCGGAAGAAGAAGGATCTTCTGACGGGTGCGGGTCGTCAATCTGTCGTCAAGGGTGGCGCCGAAGACGACCGGATGACCAGAGGCGACGTCAAGGCCGAGGGACAACGCCAGCACCAGCGGGCGAGCTTCCATCGGGTCATCGAAAGCCTACAGGCCGAGGGTCTCATCTCGCCGGATATCGGCGGGCGTAGGGCCCTCGGGGCGTTCACCAACCACGGTGAAGCCTTCGCGAGCCTACTCGGGGAACTCGGTGAGCACCAAGTCAAACGTAATGGAGGATTACCAGTGAACCCTAAGTCCGCTCCAGTAGAGCAGACCTACCAGAGTCGCCGCATGGCGCACATGAAGAAGGTCGAGGGCTACCGCAAGCACGTCTACAGGGACCATAAGGGTATCGCCACCATCGGTGTCGGTATCAACTTGGAGAGCCCGAGCACCCAAGTCCTGCTCACGGCGATGGGCGTGAAGCCTGAAGCGGTTATCAGTGGCGAGACCAAGCTGTCTGAGACCCAACTCGACACCCTGTTCGAGCAGAAGGTGATCCAGGCCGAGAAGATTGTCTCGACCAAGATCAAGCGTCCGCTTTCGGAAAACCAGCGGCTTGCCCTGGTGTCCCTTGCGTTCAACGCTCCATCTCTGATCGGCCCGAATCTGACCAAGCTGGTCAACGAAGGTTCGTGGGCCGCTGCCGAGAAGGAGATCCGCACCAAGTCCAACCTCCGCAAGCATCAAGGCTTGCAGACCCGTCGTAACGGCGAGGCTGACTTGTTCGCGATCGACACCCACACGCCGTCCCCGGCTGTCGTGGTTTGACCCAACCCTGGGGGCTTCGGCTCCCAGGCCCCATTTCAGGAGATCTCATGCCCAGTTCACCACTGACGATCGACGCGCTGACCCAGGATGACGGGGTGGCCTTGCAGCCGCTGACCCCAGAAGACCTGAGCGTCCAGACGCCCACGGTCCCGCAGAAGACCTCCGGCGCCGTCGACACCATGGGCGCCTACTACATGAGCGAGACGGCTGTTGGCGCGGTGACTGACATCTTCCGCCAGTCCGGCGAGAACGATCCAGACTTTAACCAATACTCCTACATCAAGGCACTCCCAGACGGTCCCCGGAAGGCCAAGGCGATGGACTTGCTGTCCGCCGGTGCCTTTGACGCAGACCGCCTTGGAATGGGCGGCACCAGTGAGGAGATCGTCAACAACGTCATCGACCAGGGCTTCCGCGAGGAGAGCCGGGAGAACATCATTGCACACGCCGGCATGGGTGGCCACGCGCTGGGCCTCGGGTTGTCCTTCCTGGACGTCTCGACCTTCGTCCCCTGGGCGGGTGGCATCGCCAAGGGCAAGTCAGCCCTCAAGGCCGGTACCGCTATGGCCGGGGTCGTGGGTGCTGAGTCGGCTGCGGTCGAGGGTCTACTACAGACCGCCCAGACGGATCGGAGCGCCACCGAGAGCCTGATGAACATCGGACTCTCCACAGCCCTAGGGGGTGGCCTCGGCGTCTTCGCGCGCCTGTACGCCAACCGTGGTCTTGCATCCCAGATCCGAGAGGTGATGGATGTCGACAACCCGGTGTCCGCTCGCGTGGATCACTCCGGTGGTGCCATGGAGACCCCAGCGGGTGACAGGTACGCCAACGAGAGCGCCGTGGAAGCCGGCAAGCGGTACCATGGGCAGCTTACCGACTACGTCCCGTTCCTCAAGCAGAGCCCCATCTCCCTGTACTACGCCTCCTCTTCCGCCGGCCTGACCCGCACGACTGCCATCATGCAGAAGCTAGGGATCGTCGGGGCCGTGGAGGGCCACAAACTCGGTCAGGTGGCCGGCTCCAGCGTCGAGGACGTTATCAACATCAAGTACCGGACCCGCCTCGCTCACGCGACACAGCAGTACCATCTGGCCTACGACGAGTTCGCCGAGACAACCGACACCGGCTGGCTGAATAAGATGGTCGGAGGTCCACGAAAGGCCTTCGACGTCGAGATGGCCCTGTACCTGGAAGATCCCTCACACGTCTTCTCTAACCCTACGCTCGAGCGTTTCGTCAGAGAAGCCACGGATGGACCCAAGGGAACCCGGTCGCTGTTTGACAACTACTTCACCGAGCTTAACGAGGCCGGGATGTTCCCGAAGAACCTCATAAAGCAGCACGAGGAGAAGCTTGCCGGCCTGGAAAAAGAGGTCGCTGAACTTCAGGCCAAGGCGGACGCGACCGCCCCGGGCTCCACGATTGGAGACACCGGAAAGGTCCGCAGGAAGCGCACAAAGGCCAACGAGAAGTTAAACTCGAGGATCGCGGCCAAGCGGTCTAAGATCGCCGGGATCGACGCCGCCTTCAAGGACCGGAGGAACTACTTCACGCAGTCGTGGTCGCGCACCGAGATCCTGCACAAGCGTGCCCGGTTCGTCGACATCCTGGCGGCGGACTTCGCGGACCTGAAGCACGTCTCGGATGAGACCATGGTGCAGGCGTTGCACAAGGCCGGCCTCGACACAGATGACCTGGATGTTGTCCAGGAACTGTTCAAGAAGGACGGTATCAACAGCCTCGACGAGGCTCTCCAGGTGGAACTGCGCGGAGGAGCCGCAACCTACGCCCGCCAGGAAGCCGAGAACGTGGCCCGTGAGATGTTGACCGAAGGTAACTTTCGCCTCGGGCAGTTGTCTGAGGGCGAAGTCAAGACCTCCCGGGTGGAGGGCCGCAAGCTCCACCTGTCACCGGAAGCCAAGCGGGCGATGTACGAAGAGGGGATGTTGCACTCGGATGTGCCCACAATCCTCCGGTCTTACACTCACGACGTGGCCGGTAAGATCGAACTGAAGAAGGCTCTGGACATCGACGACCAGAAGGGGATCTCGCATCTCCTGGAAGAAATCGATGACGACATCTCCGGCCTGGAGGCCTCCGGCAAGCTCACCGCCGACCAAGCGACCCACTACCGGGCGGCATGGGGCATCGGTGAGACTGACGGGATGCTGCAACGATACGTAGACCGGCTCGCCGGGAAGCACGACATGCAGGATCAATGGGACTCGAAGATCGGCTGGGGTCTTGCCCAGACGCGAAAGGTGACGACAATGAGCAGCCTCGGTGGCTCTGCCATCTCGTCCATGACCGACATTGCGACCCAGGCGTACACCGCCGGCCTCAAGAGGGCTCCGGGTGCGCTGGCCCTACATGCCAAGTATCTCGCAGGCGTGAAGTCCTCCCTGGCCAAACTGCCGGACCAGGACCTCGCGATCGTTCTGTCGGGCTTCGAGAACATCATGGAGGCCGGTCGTTCGGCACAGTTGGCCGACACCGCTGGTTCCGTAATCCGCCACGGCGTGAGCACCGGGTTCACCAGGAAGGTGACCGGCCACGTCGAGCGTGGTCTATCCCTCGGGACCAACAAGCTGTTCAGCCTCAACCTGATGAACAGGTGGAACCAAGGTGGCAAAGCAGCCGCTGGTCAGGTCTTCCTGGGTAAGGTTCTGAGTGTTGGTCGCGGCGGTGAGAAGCTCGAAGGCAAGATGCTGGAAGACATGAGCCGATGGGGTCTGTCTGAAGCGGACCTCAAGTGGATCGGTAAGTCCGAGACGTTCCACCCAGACGGGTTTGGGGCCGAGTTCCCGGCCACCCACCTGTGGAGCGGGAACAAGGGCGCGGAGATGCGGCAGAAGCTGTTCATCGCCCTGACTCGCTCCAGTGAGGAAGCAATCATTACCGTCCGCAAGGGCGACCTGCCAACCTTCTTTGACGGCGAGCTCGGAAAGACCATCGGGCAGTTCACCCAGTTCGGCCACGCCTGGACCCAGAGGTTCGCCCGTAAGGCGCTGGCCAACGGCGTCCTGCCGCGTGACGTGGAGGCCGCAGCAGCGGTCGCCATGATGACCGCCTCCGGGATGATGATCTACGCCATCAAGGAGACCATCAAGGGCCGGGAGCTCTCCGACGATCCAGCTAAGTGGATCTACGAGGCCCAGGATCGCGCCGGCCTGTTCGGTGCCATCCAAGCCCAGGTGTCCGCCATCTATGGCATCGCCTCGGGCGAGGTCGCATCACGCTACGCGGAAAGTGGTCTCGTAGGCGCGGTGTTCGGCATCAACGCCGGCAAGGTCAATCAAGCCGCAGGTGCTGTCGGGTCGGCCCTGGCCGGCGACGGCGTCAAAGCCCTGGAGAAGGCCCAGCGCCTAGTTCCTTACCAGAACCTCTTCTATCTCGACGCGCTCATGCGTCGGGTGTTCCCTCAAAACTAGGGAGGCCTCCGGGCCTCCCACCGGAGGCCCAATGCCAACTTATAACGCACGAATAGAGACCCCGGCGGTGGGCGGGGAGGCAAACTTCCCGTTCTCTTTTGGGTACCTCGAAGAGGCCCACGTCAAGATCTCGATCAACGACGTCGTCGACACCTCGGCGACCCTTCAAAACCAGGACCCCGACACGGGCGGTGAGATCGTACCTTCGATCGGCATCAACGCCGCTGACGCGGTCGTCGTCTACCGGGAGACGCCCTCCGGCATCCTGGTGGACTTCGTGACCGCCAACCGGCTGACCGAGGCGGACCTGGACACGACCTACCGCCACTCCCTCTACATCTCTGAAGAGGCCGAGGACACGGCGTCCATCGCTGAGATGACCGCCGGCTCCACCACGGCGAACGTTGACGCGGCTGTGCTTGCCACCGCTGCGGATGTCGTAACTACGAACGCCAATGTCGTTCTAACTGGACTGGACGTGGCGACCACGCACGCCGACGTCGTGACCACGACGGCTGACACGGTGCAGACCGCCCTCGACGTTATCGCGGCGGCGGCTAGTGCGGCATCGCTCAACACGGATGAGCTTATACAGCGGGACGGTTCGGTGGTAATGACCGGCGAGTTGACCACCAGCGGCGCGCCGACTGCCGGCCTCTCTGCCGCCAACAAGACCTACGTCGACACCAAGATCCCCCTATCCGGTGGCACGGTGACAGGCTCCCTCCTATTGGACGCCAACACCGAAGAGGACGAATACGACCAGGGGACTGTGGGCAGTGGCACCATCACGATCGCCAAGACCGATAGCTCCGAGCACAAGGTCACCCTAGGCGGCTCGATCTCCCTGGACATCACGGCGCCCACCTCGGGCTACGCGGTCGATGGGTCGATCTTCATCACCAACGACGCCAGTACAGCCTACGGCGTGACCGTCAAGTACGACGGCGTCACCATCCCCGACCTTCAGTGGCTGACTAACAGCAACGTCGCGCTCGACTTCTCGGCACAGGCCGTAAGCACCGAGACGATGCTCTCCTGGAAGGTCATCAACGGAAAGTGCTACGTCTGGCATGTGGAGATACCTGTATGATTTACGCTAAGGTTAACAAGGTGTCGCGGGCGATTGTCGAGGCTCCTTCGGATCTTCCTAAGATCCTCAAGACGGCGGCAGAGGGTGCAGACCCTCTGGCCCACTACGCGCCTCGACTGGTCCGCCACGCCCACCTAGGCGAGGACGGTAAGCAGGCTTACTCCCTGGTCACTGTGGACCCCCTGGGCGGTACCGACATCGCGGACCACGTCTGGTACCCGATCGTCGACATCGGGCCGGTCCTGGGTCTCCTGGAGACCGAGGGGCCGTCTGAGTACACCGTGGACGAGGGCGGCAAGGGCGTGCTTCGGACGTGGTCGGTGGTACCAGCGGCCCAGGACGACCTGGACTTCTACTGGGCCACCAAGGCCAACACGCTGATCGACGGCCTCAAGGCGTCCGTTCAGGAGTACATCTACAAGTTGTACCCCGCGTGGAAGCAGGCCAACGCGCTGGCGCGCGGCTCGGAGATCCTAGAGATCAGGATCAGCGGGGGCACCCTGACACCCGAAGAAGAGGACGACCTCGATTTTATCAAGAACATCCGACAGAACACGACGAACCTTCGGGCGGCTTCGGACGCTGCGGAGGTGGCCGTGGTGGCTGCGATCGGCAACTTAACCGCGATGCGTGCGGCGGCTACCGTAGACTGGAGTTCTGTATAATGGGAACAATCCCCGTAATAGCAGCAGGGGCGTCGGCTCTTCCCGGAGACCCCAACTGGTCAGCAGTTAAGCTCCTGGTCCAGCCTCACGCGGGCGATGTTGGCGTGGCGGGGCTGCATGATCGCGGCCCAGACGGACGCACCGCGACGATCGGCGCTGGCTCGGTAACTATCATCGACGATAGTGGTCGGTCTCAGATTTGGGGCGCGTATGCCGATCCGTCCAGTGCGTCCGTCACGTACTCCGACGATGCCGGTCTTCAGTTCGGCACGGGCGACTATTGCATAGAGTTCGTTGGCAACCGGGCTTTGGATGCGGGGTTTTCTGAACACTACGCATACACCGCCGGTTCGGTCGGCGCTCGACATTTCCAGGGGTATTTCTATGACGGAGCAAGCTGGTATTGGTATCGCGCGGGTGGATCTCTTTTCGGAGATTTTGAGCCGGGGGCCGGGTACGATACCGCCGGGGGCCCGATGGTTGAGAACATCACCTTAGATCGCGCCAGCGGAACGACGCGCATGTTCTGGAACGGAAGTCTAATATCGTCCGAAGCCGACACCAACGATTACGACACCAACTGGCAGGCGTTTAAGCTGTTCACGGACGGGGGAGGTTTCTTTAGCGGCAACATGATCGCCATGCGCTTCACCCACGCCAGTCGCTACACCGCCGCGCACAATCCAATGCTATGCGGCTTCCCAGAGGCGGGTACGTGATGACCAGCTTCGAGCAAGACGTGATCGACCGCCTAGCGCGGATCGAGACGAGACAGCTACAGCGGGAAGACATTGGAACGCGCCTCTACAACGATGTCGAGGGGCTAAAGACCACCAAAAACCGGGTATACGGCATGGCCGCGTTCGGCGTGTTCCTCGGCGGGTGGTCGTTCATGAAGACACACTTCGGACTTTAAGGAGACAACATGAAGAAGATCAAAGGGGCCGTCTTCGGCCTCGCGCTTACGATCGCCCTGACTTTGGGTGGATGCAACGTAGCAACCCTCGGCGCCGCCGCCTACAAGGGCGTCTCGGCGGTGAAGTCCGCAAAGACCGTCTATTGCCTCGGGACCACCGAAGCCGCCAAGGCGCGCATCCAGAACAGGGCCGGCGTCAAGCTCATTCACTGTGAGCCCATGTGACGGCCTTTCGGTACCCTCTAAACCGTTACATCGCCCTCCCAGGGGAGGATGACCTGTGGCGGCTGGAAGAGGACCTCCAGCTACTCGACGTGTCCGTTGGCTCCGGCTTCGAGCACGACTACGCCTCGGTGCCCAAGATCGTCCGCTCGGTTGTAGACCGGTGCGGGCGGGGCGGGCCGGCTGCAATCGCACACGACTTCCTGTACCGGGAGTGTGGACATCTGGGTCGCAAGTACTGCGACCAGTTTTTCCGCGACGGCTTGGCGGTACTGGGGGTCAACTGGGCGGAACGTCAAGCCGCCTACTGGGGCGTCCGAGCCGGCGGCTGGGTCGCCTGGAACAAGCACAGGAAGGCTGAGAAGAATGCCTGAAGACAAGAACATCAAGGAACACCTACGGGAGGCCATCATAGAGGGCCTCCAAGACGAGACCGGGGACGCCGTTAAGTGGGCTCCCCAGGCTCTCAATTACCTCAAGGCTTACCCGGAAGAGGGTGAGCGAGATCTCGGGGAGGTCGTCCTCTCGGGACCCCGCAAGGGCGTCCTGGCGGATCTGGTTATCCCCCGGATTCCCAACTAGGCGCACCAGGACCCCTGAGAGCGCCGTAGGGGGTGCGGTTGCGCGCCGGGGCCAAGGTCCCGGGTAAGACGTAACCGCCCTCCTACCCCCTTTTCCGTCAGCCCTGGAGGCTATCTATGAAAGAAGTTGTTACCGAGGTCAATGCGCGACTCCAGACCAAGGTCTACTATGACGGCTGGTGGCGCGACAAGCTTGGTGAAGACCTGTGGCCGGTCTACGAGGACTTTAAGGTCTTCCTGACGATGGTCTGGGATCACATCGGTCTGCCGGCCCCGACGCCGGCTCAGTACCGCATCGCCGACTTCCTACAGGCGAAGGGCGTGGATCTCCCGGTAACGGGCAGAGCCGACATCCTGATGGCCTTCCGGGGCCTCGGCAAGTCGTTCATCTCTGCCGCCTTCGCCCTGTGGCGGCTCCTGCGCGACCCCAGGGACGAGAAGATCCTGGTGATCTCCGCGTCCGGCAAGAAGGCCAAGGAGTTCGTCTACCAGTTGAAGACGATCATGGAGACCATGTCTCTCCTGGCCCACCTCCGGCCCACCGGGGGTTGCCGAGATCAGTCGGACAACTTCGACGTCACGGGTGCCTCGATCTCCCAGTCGCCCTCGGTCATCGCCAAGGGCATCACCGGCCAGATCACCGGCTCCCGGGCGACCCTGATCATCCCAGATGACATTGAGACCCCAGAGACCTGTGGCACCGAGGACGGGCGAGAGACGACCCTGACGAAGCTCCTAGAGCTAGACGCCATCGCGGTGACCGCCGTCTTTGATGAAGACGGTAGGTGTCTCCAGCGCAAGGGCGACGTCGTGTTCCTGGGGACACCTCAGTCCATGGACAGCATCTACCACCGCATGATGCGCGAGCGCGGCTACGGCTGTCTCTGCATGCCGGCCCGGGTGCCGCAGCCAGACACGCTGGCCGAGAACTACACGATCCGCCGCAACGACGGGTCCGCGTTAGAGATCCTGGACCCCTGGATACTTGAGGGCCTTGAGGCCGACAGGCTGACCCACGGGAGCCCAGTCGACCCCGAGCGGTTCACCGAGTCCGACCTCCAGTCTCGAGAGTCCAAGGGGCGCTCCTGGTTCATGCTCCAGTACATGCTGGACACGGCCCTGAGTGACGCCTCCAAGTACCCCTTGAAGCAGAACGACCTGATCGTGATGCCCCTCAATGAGACCAAGGCCCCCATGACCATCCAGTGGGGCAAGAACACGAACGCGGACAACCTCGTCGCCGACATCCCCAACCTGGGGTTCACCGGGGACCGCCTGATGCGCCCGATGTTCGTCGACCCCGAATGGAGAGAGTATGAGCGGTCGGTGTGCTTTGTTGACCCCAGCGGTCGTGGCAAGGACGAGTCCGCCTGGGTGGTCGCTAAGACCCGGGGTGCCTCGATCTTCGTGCTGCAATGCCGGGGGTTTAACGGGGAGACCGACGCAGCGATGCGGGAGATGGCCAAGGACTGCGCCAAGTTCGGCGTGTCCAAGCTGGCCGTCGAGCCCAACTTCGCCGGTGGTGTCTGGATCACCGCCGCCCGCCCCATCTTCCGCATGCTGGCCCCTGCGGTCGGCTTGGAGGAGGCTAAGTGGGCGACCGCGCAGAAGGAGCAGCGGATCATCGACACCCTTGAGCCGGTGATGAACCAGCACAAGCTCGTGTTCGACGAGGCCATCCTGCGGGCCGACTCCGGTTGTGAGGTGAACTCCCGGGTCTACTCGCTGCTGTACCAGATGTCCCACATCACGCGGGACCGGGGGTCGCTCCGGCATGACGACCGGCTCGACGCCCTGGCCGGCGCTGTGTCTTGGCTACAGAACGCCATCGGCAAGGACCAAGAGGAAGAGGCCGAGGCTACACGAGAGGCCGAGCTAGAGGCGATGCTTGAAGACTTCGTCGAGATGTGCAAGGCGGGACCCAAGGGCCGGAAGTTCCGGGGGAGACGCAACGGGCGACACGACCCGGATCTTGAGGTGCGACAAGTCTCCCTCTGAGATGGTTGACGAGGTGGTGGATGGTCTGGGATGGACCCTGGAACATCCACCACCGTTAACCCCATCCTGGTCGGATCTAAGACCGATCCTTAGACCACTGTAGATCCACTACAAGTCCACTATAAGTACACTAGAGGTTTGACTGAGGGGAGCTACGCTCTTCTACTGGGGCGACTTTGCGTACACTACCCGCAACACCGGGTCTCTCCTGGGTGGTGGATGGTCTGGGATGGACTATGGAACATCCACCACCGTTAACCCCATCCTGGTCGGATCTAAGACCCATCCTTAGACCACTGTAGATCCACTATAAGTCCACTATAAGTACACTAAAAGCCTGACTGATGGGAGCTTCGCTCTTCTAAAGGGGCGACTTTGCGTACACTGCCCGTAACCCATTGATAAAACGTGGGAACTTGGAAAATTCGTGGGGCAGATCCTCGGGCGGGCGGGCGCGCGATCCCCCCCGTGCCCCGGCCCCTGCCAAGCCTTTGATTTCGCTCACACTTTGGGGGCGGGGGTGCCGGCCCGACACCATGCGCCGCCGGTCGGCCCCGACACTTTGCCCGACACCGACAGGCGCGGCGGGCGAGACGCGAGGCAGGCCGTGGGTTCCGGGCCAGCACCCCTACTTGTAGGCGAATGACGACCCATCGAAACCCTTGATCTGCCTGCCGGGTGCTCTCATTCGAGGGCACCTGTTTTTGTGCGAAACCAGGAGACCACCAGGAGACCACCAGGAGACCACCAGGAGACCACCAGGGGACCACCGCCATCTCCGACACCTGTTCCAGGGGACACCAGGGTCACCAGGGTCACCAGGGTCACCAGGGCCACCAGAGGCCACCAGAGGTCACCAGGGGCCACCAGAGGCCACCAGAGGTCACCAGGGTAACCAGGGGCCACCAGGGGACCACCAGGGGACCACCAGGGGACCACCAGGGGACCAAACAACCGCGAACCATAGAACCGCCAGCCGACGGCAAGAGCGCCCCTGGCGAGCTTGAGGTGATCTTTTGGTGTACGCAAAGTCGCCCCAATAGAACGACATGCGAAATCGGCACCCTCTCTCGAGCCGCTCTGGCGACACCCACCAACAAAAAAAACAGCCCCTTCGCGCGCGTTCTTTATAGGGAACCGGACACCCGGCGAGAAAAACGACAGGCGATGCAAATTAATTTGGTGTCGGGGGTTTACAAATAGCGATGATGGCATTAAGTGTTGGTTGTCGCCGGGGAGGCCGGGGACACAAAACCTGGAGAGAGCCATGACAACCCACCAAGCCAAGCTGATCAAGTTCATCGAATCCCACGGCGTAGGCCCCAAGCCTGAAGCGGTCGGAGCAACCAAGCTTTCCGTCCAATCATGGGTCGGCTTTCAAGGCAACTGGGAGCTAGAACGTGAAGTCATCGACGCGACACCAGCCGCCGTCCGCGCATGGCTTGGATACTAGGTGATCTCTAGCGGAGCCGGGTCGAGCGCCCGGTTCACCTAGGAATCACTGACCACCCAACAGCCACACCAAACAAGGAGAGATATCGTGCAGACCAAACACAAAATTTTCGGGCGCTGGTACATCACTGACGACGCGCTGACGTGCGGCGATTACGGCGGCGCTGGGAGCGTCGGAGTGGCGAACATTCGTTCCATCATGGAGACGCCGGGAGTTACGGAACACGCTTACGAATGCGGTTTCTATGATGTTGGCGATGAATTTTATAAGGAACTTAGGCAGTGGGAAACCTTGAACGACGCAATGGTCGTCTCCGAGCACTTCGTCTCGAAAACCCCGGCTATAGTCATGCACGCCCGGGGTGATTTCGGCTCAGAATCGATCTACATTCTCGACAATGATACAGCCGACGAAACGATATTAGAGCCGCGCGCCGTTGAATTGCTGGACAGTCTTAGGGAAATAATCGACTCGCTGGCGGACTACCCATGCATCGATGATGAAACCGTCTCGGCCGTTGAGTCGGAATGGGAAAATGAAGCATTCGAGTGCTACGCCAAGGATGATTTAATCAACACAATGGATGACGACGTGCAGGAGCGTGCTGGGATGCTGGACTATGACATCCTATTTGAGTGCTATCGGCACGCGATGGAGGATGAAAACGAGTATCCCGAGCCTGAAGATAGTGGAACTCACATCCCCGTGGACCGCATCGCCGCAAGCTTCACGAAGCATGTTCTAGCGCGCCTCTAAAGTGATCTCTAGCGGAGCCGGGCCGAGCGCCCGGTTCACCTAGGCACCATCACAACCAACCCGAGGAACTACCTATGTATAAAGCCACGCTCACTGATCAAACCGTAAACGGACTTCTTGCTGCCCTTAATGACGCCATAGACAGCCGCGTGTCCGAGAACTCGCTACTTCAGGATGACGACAGCTTTGACGAAGATGTGGCCGCGAACCGCGCAGCCATAGCCGAATACGAGGCACTAGAGCGTATCCTTGAAACTTTCGTAACCGAGTGATCCCTAGCGGAGCCGGGCCGAGCGCCCGGTTCACCTAGGCACCACTGACCGCCTACCAGCCACACCCTAGGGCTGCGACATAGAGCTAGCAGAACGCTGGCCGCGAGGGTCCGACTAACCGCAAGCGAGCGGTTGTGCCGAAAGGATAGCGGGGATTGATGGGGTGACGCCTGTCCTAGGTCGATGTCGAATGTTGGGCATCCTGACGAGCCCAACGCGGGGCGAAACCGATACAGTAATCCTACAATCACTAGAGTGAGCCTTAGCGGAACCCTGGCGCGTCCAGGGTTCATCTGAGACCCACCGAAAACAACCAAGGGAACACAAGCCATGACCCCACGCATCTACATTGCCGATCTCGCCGAGTATAATTCTGGCCGACTGGTCGGAGCCTGGATCGACACGGCAGGAAAAGACGCAGAGGACCTGCAGAACGAAATCGGGGAAATCCTAAAGCCCGGAAACGAAGAATGGGCAATTCACGACCACGAAGGTTTCGGAAACTTGCTCGGTGAGTACACGGGGATGGTGGAAGTCGCCGCTCTTTCCGAAGCAATCGCGGAGCACGGGGACGCCCTCGTTGTCTTTATGGAGCACGAGGATCGCGGTGTCGATGTCGAGAACTTTGAGGACGCCTATTGCGGTTCGTGGCCGACGTTCCGAGAATTTGCCGACAACACTTTCGACGAACTCTATCTACCGGATGTTCCCAAAAGCCTTTTAGGATATATAGACTACGAGGCTTTCGCGAGCGATCTTTCATTCGATCATTTCGCGGTTGATGATCCTAGCGGCGGTGTTTTTGTGTTTTCGAGCTCCTAAGAGCGGCTTGGAAAACAGTAATCCTACAATCACTGGAGTGAGCCTTAGCGGAACCCTGGCGCGTCCAGGGTTCATCTAAGGCCCCTCACAACAAACCAGAGGAAACTCAAATGAAAATCAACGGATATAAGATTGAGCCGGGAGCGGACCTGAGCGAGGCGGACCTGAGCGAGGCGGACCTGACTGGGGCGAAACTGGCCGGGGCGAAACTGACCGGGGCGAACCTGTTCGGGGCGGACCTGCGCGGGGCGGACCTGCGCGGGGCGAACCTGGGCGGGGCGAACCTGTACGGGGCTTTCAATCTCACACTCCCACCCGGGTGGCGGCTCACCGCCGCAGGCATTACGGTCCCCCAGGTCG
>Ga0181563_10000865_pt1 | contig 29587 bp, 23 predicted proteins | sample 011ome_25_FD_133759 | JGI IMG/M metagenome (GOLD analysis project Ga0181563, IMG submission 133759) | Coastal salt marsh microbial communities from the Groves Creek Marsh, Skidaway Island, Georgia - 011512CT metaG (megahit assembly) | ecosystem: Environmental > Aquatic > Marine > Intertidal...
CCCTTGGTATTGTTTGTGCTAATGGAACGTAAAAGGATTTAGTTTCCGAAGATTTTTAACAGAGCTTCGTCTACTTGAGATCCGTAGATGTAACGTTCTAATATTTTTCCTTCACTGTCTACGATGATCGCAGATGGAATGGATCTAATATTAAACCTAGTTGCTATAGGTCCATCAAAATATTGAAGATGTGATACTTGAAGCCAAGGTAATTCGTCTTCTTCAATTGCTTTTAACCACTCTTCTTTAGACTTATCCAACGATACTCCAATCACTACGAGTCCTTGATCTTTATATTTTGCGTAAAGATCTTTCAAGTGTGGATTTGCAGCTCTACAAGGCTTACACCAAGCAGCCCAAAAATCGATAAGCGTTGCTTTTGAACCAAGACTTTCACTGAGTTTAAGAGTTCCTCCATCTGGAGTAGGAGCTTCAAAATCTTCAACTGTAGCACCGATAGCAATCGACTTTGATTTTTCAATCATCTCAGCTAATTTCTGTGCTTCTTCAGTTTGTTTAATCTTATCGCTAAAGGCGTTAAAATGCATCTCTACATCTTCTATCTCTAACTCGCTCATTTGGTACATTCTATTGAGTAATAAATACGATAAGAATGAATCTGTGTAATCAGTTATATAGCTTTTTTCATAAACTTTAATCTCATCGACTAAGTCGTTGTATTCTTGGCGTAAGGAAGCTACTTGAGCTTCTTTTCTTTGAGATTGAGCACTTCTTAAATCATTAGCAATCGCTTGAATCTGATTTCTATAGGTCATCGTATTGTCGATATAGTCTTGATAGTAATTGTTTTGAGAGGTTCCCCCAACTTTATAAGTCTTAGGATCATTTACATCTCCTTTTACCGTAACCTTACCGTCTTCTAAAAATACTGGAATATTGACATTTGAGTGATTGACATTCACATAATACATACGCAGCGGTGGAATTTCACCACTTATACTAAAGGCACCGTTAATTGGAGTCACTGAATCCAAGGTCGCTTGTGTTCTATTGGGTTTTACATCGATGATGTAAATGATATCGTTGTCTTCTAATCCTACTAATTCTCCTTCTAAGGTATATTGGGGAGTTGTGTTACACGAAATAGCCATCATCGCACTGATAGCAAGGACAAGCTTTGAGATTTTTTTGATCATTTGTTAAATTTTAGTCTTCCAAAAGTATTATTTAAATACCGAATAGAAAAAGGATAACTTATATTTAACAAGGCTTTAATGTTAAGCTGATAATTTTTGACTCTTTTCAATCTTTTTTAATGGTATTCCTTCAATAATCATTTATTTTTGAAAAAAATTTTAGACTTGAATCAAGATCATCTAGAACAGCTACAACAAAGTATCCAAGGAACACTTCATTGGGATGCTCTCAGTAAAGCAATTTATGCTACCGATGCTTCCGTATATAGAAAAACACCAACTGCAGTTGCCTATCCTAAAAACGTAGAGGATATAAAGACCATAATCGATTTTGCCAGAGAACATCAAATCGGTTTAATTCCTAGAACTGCTGGGACTTCACTTGCAGGTCAATGTGTTGGTACTGGAATCGTAGTTGATGTATCGAAACACTTTACAGAGATTCTCGAACTAGATGTTGAAAAAAAACAAGTGAGAGTTCAACCTGGAGTAATCAGAGATGAACTCAATCAATACCTAAAACCTCATGGACTTTTTTTTGGTCCGAATACTTCTACTTCTAACAGATGTATGATTGGAGGAATGGTAGGTAATAACTCTTCGGGTACTACCTCTATTAAATACGGAGTAACTCGTGAGAAACTCGTAAGTCTTAAAACAGTGTTATTCGATGGCTCTGAAGTAGAGTTTTCGTCGATTAGCAAGGAGGAATTCGACGCTAAAAAGGAGGAAAACACATTTGAAGGCTTAGTTTATAAAAGCATCTATAACTTGCTTAAAGACAAGAAAGTACAAGATAATATCAAAGCTGAGTTTCCAAAGGAAAGCATTCACAGAAGAAATGTGGGTTACGCAGTTGATGAGCTTCTAAAAAGCGATGTTTTTGGGGGGAAAGAGCAGTTTAATATGGGTCATTTACTCTCTGGAAGTGAAGGAACTCTAGCCTTTTCAACTGAAATCACGCTTCAATTAGACGATTTACCACCATCCTATGCTGCAATGTTGGTTCCTCATTACAAAACTCTCGAAGATTGTTTAGCTGATGTAGCACCGGTGATGGAGGAAGGATTGTACACCTGCGAGATGATGGATAAAATCATTCTCGATTGTACCAAGAGCAACAGAGAGCAATTAGCCAATCGCTTTTTTATCGAAGGAGATCCTGCTGCGGTACTCATGTTAGAAGTAAGGGCCGACAGTGAATCTGAACTTGAAAAAAAGATTCTATCCCTCGAAAAGAGGTTAGAAAACACAGGACTTAGTTATGCTTCTGCAACGCTAAAAGACGAGAACATCAATAAGGCCAACGAGCTCAGAAAGGCAGGCCTAGGACTATTAGGAAATATGATAGGGGATCGCAAAGCAGTAGCTTGTATCGAAGATACGGCTGTAGCCTTGGAAGATCTCAAAGATTTTATAGCTGACTTTAGCAAGATCATGGCTTCCTACAAACAAGAGGCGGTTTATTACGCACACGCTGGAGCAGGGGAATTACACCTGAGACCAATTCTCAACTTAAAGAAAGGGGATGATGTTAAACTCTTTAGATCCATTACCACCGATGTAGCAAAGCTCACTAAAGCCTATAAGGGATCTTTTAGTGGTGAACACGGTGATGGTATTGTAAGAGCGGAGTTTATCCCTATGTTAATTGGTCAGGAAAACTATCAGCTGCTGATCAAATTAAAGTCAATATTTGACCCTACCGATATTTTCAACCCTGGAAAAATTGTTGAAGCTTTTCCAATGGATGAATCGCTTCGCTATGAGGTCGATCGAGAAGAACCAAAGATCGAAACCCTGATGGACTTCTCAGATAAAATGGGAATTCTAAGAATTGCTGAAGCTTGTAATGGATCTGGAGATTGTAGAAAGACTGAAAAATCAGCAGGAGGAATGTGTCCTTCATACCAGGCTACAAAAGACGAAAAAGATACCACTCGTGCTAGAGCAAATGCCTTTAGAGAGTTCTTGACTAATGGAGCTTCTGCTAATAAATTTGATTCAAAAGAACTCAAAGAAGTACTCGATCTCTGTGTGAGTTGTAAGGCCTGTGCTAGTGAGTGTCCATCAAATGTAGATATCACGGCTTTAAAAGCTGAATTCCTATACCAATACCAAAAGGAAAACGGATTCTCTACTAGATCAAAATTCTTTGCATACAGTACAGCCTTAAACAAAATGATGAGTAAGGCGAGTTGGTTTTTCAATACAGTTAATAGTAATAAATTAACTGGAGGAATTGTTAAAGCTAGCATCGGAATTGCCCAAGAGCGTTCTATTCCAAAAGTATACAATTGTAATTTTGACAAGCATTTAAAGAAGCTAAAAAGTCTCTACAATCCAAAAGGCAAAGAAGTGGTGCTCTTTGTCGATGAATTCATTCGCTATATGGATGTAGAAATTGGAAAAGATGCCATAGAACTCTTGACGCGTTTAGGCTATCAAGTACAATTGTTTTACGGAGATAGTGGAAGAACCTTTTTATCAAAAGGATTCCTCAAACAAGCTCAAAAACAAGCAGAGATCAATATCGATAATCTTGAAGATATTTTAGATAAAAATCTTCCTATAATTGGTATAGAGCCTTCAGCAGTGCTGAGTTTTAAAGACGAATACAAACGCCTATTGGCTCCTTGTGACGATAGAGATAATTTAGGAAACAACGCTTCAACCATCACTAAATTTTTAGCGGATGAAATGAGTGCTGGATCTATTTCTAAGAGCCAATTTATAAGTGATGTTGCAGAAATTAAATTACACGCTCACTGTCACGAAAAGTCTATTGAAACATCTAAGGGTAGTTTTGATGTTTTAAATTTCCCTGAAAACTACAAAGTTACCTTAATAAATTCAGGATGCTGTGGTATGGCTGGTTCCTTTGGTTATGAAAAGGAGCACTATGAGACCTCTATGAAAATAGGAAGTCTACGATTGTTCCCTGCAATTGAAAAAACAGAAAGCTCTGTAATTATAGCAGCAACAGGAACATCCTGTAGACATCAAATTAAAGATGGAACTTCAAGAGATGCATTACACCCTGTAACCATTTTAAAAAACGCATTGGTAAAAACCGTTGATTGTTGTGCTTAAAAGCATTTTTAATAGTTGCAGTCGACAATTAGATAGCGTATCTTTGAGCTTATAAAACGAGGATATGGCAGGAAATATTTTTGGAAACTTATTTAGACTCTCTAGTTATGGAGAATCGCATGGAGAAGCAATCGGTGGTGTTATTGATGGTTGTCCATCTGGTTTAGAATTGGATTTTGAAGCGATTCAAAATGATTTAGATCGAAGAAAACCAGGTCAATCTAGAATTGTAACTCAGCGTAAAGAACCGGATGAAGTTCAATTTCATTCTGGTATCTTCGAAGGAAAGACTACAGGAACTCCTATCGGTTTTGCCATTTACAATACCAATCAGAAATCACAAGACTACGGTCATATCAAAGATTCTTATAGACCCTCTCATGCAGATTATGTCTATGATCAAAAATACGGTCATCGAGATTATAGAGGAGGAGGGAGAAGTTCTGCCAGAGAGACTGCAGCAAGAGTTGTAGCTGGTGCTATTGCAAAGCAATTAGTCGCTCCTATGATTATTAAGGCATATGTATCTCAGGTAGGTGATTTAACACTTCACACACCTTATAGTGAATTGGATTTAAATGCTATCGAAGCAAATGATGTGCGTTGTCCTGATGCAACCATGGCTTCTGCTATGGAAGATTTAATCATGAAGGTACGAAAAGAAGGGGATACTATTGGTGGAGTAGTTAGTTGTGTAATTCAAAATGTTCCTATTGGTCTTGGGGAACCTGTATTTGACAAATTACACGCTGAACTCGGTAAAGCGATGTTATCCATCAATGCAGTAAAGGGATTTGAATACGGATCTGGTTTTGCTGGAGTTCGAATGAAAGGAAGCGAACACAATGATGCCTTTAATTCAGATGGTACTACTGTGACCAATCACAGTGGAGGAATACAGGGTGGAATTAGTAACGGAATGGATATCTACTTTAAAGTTGCCTTTAAACCTGTAGCCACTTTAATACAGCCTTATACTACTATTGATAAAGACGGAAATACCGTTGAAACCAAAGGAAAAGGAAGACACGATCCCTGTGTTGTACCAAGAGCAGTCCCTATTGTAGAAGCAATGGCAGCAATGGTCATGGCTGATTATATGTTATTAAATCAAATCCATAAAAATCAGTTATAAATTCCTATCTTTCGTCTTAATTAATTGAAAAATATAACAAGGATGAAAAAACTTGCACTGCATTGGCAAATTATTTTAGGAATGGTATTAGGGGTGTTGTTTGCACTCCTCATGGTTCAATTTGATTGGGGACCTAAAATTGTATCGGATTGGGTAAAACCCTTCGGAACCATTTTTATCAATTCTTTAAAGCTCATTGCAGTACCATTAATCCTTGCTTCACTTATCAAAGGAGTATCTGATTTAAAAGATATCTCCAAACTCTCTAAAATGGGAGGGAGAACCATTGGAATGTACCTTCTTACCACGGTGATTGCTGTATCCATTGGTTTAGCAGTAGTTAATATTATCAAACCTGGTAATTCAGTTGGAGAAGCTACCAGAAATGAACTCATCGAAAATTATAAGGGAGATGCCGACTCTAAGATTCAAGCTGCTGAAAAGCAACGTGAAGCTGGTCCATTACAGGCATTAGAAGATTTAGTTCCATCAAATATTTTTAACGCTGCATCTGACAATGGGAATATGCTTCAGGTAATCTTTTTTGCGGTGTTCTTTGGAATCGGACTTATATTGCTTCCAGAAGCTAAAGCAGATCCTGCTAAAAAATTCTTTGACTCCTTTAATGAAGTCATCCTCAAACTCATCGATTTAATTATGCTCGGAGCTCCCTATGGGGTTTTTGCCCTTTTAGCAGCACTCGTAGCTGAATCACCTAGTTTGGATTTATTTAAAGCATTAGCATGGTATGCCCTAACAGTTGTTTTAGGGCTTTCATTAATGCTTTTGGTTTATATGTTGATCGTTTATTTTGTAACAGGTAAATCTCCTAAGTTCTTATTTCAAGGCTTGGCTCCAGCTCAATTATTAGCTTTTTCAACTAGTTCAAGTGCTGCGACACTTCCTGTAACGATGGAACGTGTAGAAGAACACTTAGGAGTGGATGAAGAGGTGAGTAGTTTTGTACTTCCTATTGGAGCCACTATTAATATGGATGGTACCAGTCTTTATCAGGCAGTAGCTGCAGTATTTATCGCACAGACCTTTGGTATGGATTTGAGCTTTGGAACTCAATTGGGAATCATCGCTACAGCAACGCTAGCTTCTATTGGATCAGCTGCTGTACCAGGAGCTGGTATGGTAATGCTTGTAATCGTTTTAGCTCAAGCAGGTATTCCTGAAGCAGGTCTTGCACTAATCTTTGCCGTTGACAGACCACTAGATATGTGTAGAACCGTTGTCAATGTGACTGGTGATGCATCTGTTTCAATGGTAGTAGGAAAATCCGTCGGAAAACTTAGAGAACCCCATGCTAAAGAATGGGACGATAATTACAAAAAGTAATCAGACCTCTCTAAAATAGCTTGTATCGACATTTATTGGAATGGCACACTGTGGTTTTTTAAACCACTTTAAGCGACGTTTTGCAATAAAGTCATAAGTCCAATCCCCAAAACAAGTTGGAAACATCAGTAGTGGATAGACAAGTTTCCACAATCCTCCAAGTGCGTTTAAACTTTTGAGAACTGCTCTTGACTTGATAAAATAAGCCACCTTTTGCTCGATTAAGACAATGCTGTCGATTCGTTTGGTATCGATTCCAGATTGACTTGTGAGTTTAATTCCCAAGGTAGAGTTAAGTGGAACATAAGTAAAACGGTGCTTGCGATCTCTCTTGTATAAAAAACGCACGGATCGATGACAAAGACCACAGTCTCCGTCGTACAATAAGATATAGGGGGTATCTATACTCATTTTGCAGCTTGAACCAGTTCTAAGTTATCTAAAGCTACATGAGTGGTAAACATTCCGTAATTGACAATAGCCTTGTCTTTTTCTATAGAATCAATGGAACCGACTGCCTTGCCATCAAATAGACGAACGCGATCTCCTACTTTGAAAGTTGGTCTTGGCTTAGGTTTCTGTGCTATTTTTTGCTCTAAAGCAGCTTTTTTCTTTTTCTCCTTTCGTACAACCTCTATTTTCTTTTCCAGTTCTTGAACTACTTTCTTCTTTTCCTCTATCTCAATCTTGCGTTGTTTGGCCTGAACTTTTTTGCGTTTGCTATTTTCTAATTGTACAACCTCTAATAATTTAGAGACTAATTTTCGTTTGTTATTGTCTACAAAGTACAGTTCAGATAATTCATCGAGTTTGGTTCCAAGTTGAATCATCTTGGTATTGTAGTCGTAAAGCTGTTGATAGTTAACTAACTTATCTTGAAGTTTTTTATTTATTTTTTCAAGTTTTTCGGACTCCAAGCGTACTTTTTGCTCTTCATCCTTGAGCTTAGATCCTGTCTTACGAATTTCGGAGCGTTCTTTTTGAAGTTTTGCGATCGTGGCATCAAATCGCACTTTTCCTCGTTCAATTTTCTTTTTAGCTTGATTGATAAAACGGTAGGGGATGCCATTTTTTTGAGCGACTTCAAAAGTAAACGAACTACCTGCCTCACCGAGCATTAATTGAAATGTAGGTTCCAAAGAATTAGGATCAAAAAGCATATTGGCATTCGAGGCGGCATCTAATTCATTAGCGAGCATCTTTAAATTCGAATAGTGTGTAGTGATCACACCATAAGCGCCCTTTTCGTAAAATACTTCTAAAAACGTTTCTGCTAAGGCTCCACCGAGTTCTGGATCAGAACCCGATCCAAACTCATCGATCAAGAACAAAGTACTGTGATTGCACTTCTTTAAGAACTGATTCATATTCTTAAGACGGTAGCTATAGGTACTTAAATGGTTTTCAATGGATTGATTGTCACCGATATCAGTTAATATACGATCAAATATACAGGCTTTGGATCGCTCATGTACGGGTATTAAAATACCTGATTGAAGCATGAGCTGTAATAGACCGATGGTCTTTAAGGTAATGGATTTTCCACCGGCATTAGGCCCTGAAATTACAACGATTCTGTTAGATTCATTGAGACTGATATCCTGAGGAAAGGTCTTGGCTCCAGTTTTATTATTAGCTACTAAAAGTAGTGGGTGATAGGCTTTTTTAAAATCAAGTACAGGCCTGTCGACAATCACTGGCATCAATGCATTGATCTTTTTAGCGTATTTCGCTTTTGCAGCCGTATAATCCATATGAACCAAATAGTTCTGAAATCCATCCAATAATTCTTTTGAAGGTCTCATAAAATCCGTAAGTACTCCAAGTATCTTTCTGATTTCTTGTTCCTCCTCATAGATGAGATTGTTGAGCGTTCGATTGTGTTGCATACTAGCATCCGGCTCAATAAATACGATCGATCCTGTTTTAGAACTACCGAGAACTGAACCCTTTACCTTTTTGCGATACATTGATTTAACTGCTAATACACGCTTGTTCTCAATTACAGATTCTCTAATGTCATCTAAATAATCTGAAGCACTATAAGTGGAAAGTGCAGAACTAAAACTCTTGTTGATCTTATCTTTTACAGCTCCTAATTTTTTTCGAATATCGTAGAGCTCATTCGACGCTGAGTTTTTAATCTCTCCGTATTTGTCAAAAACCTTATCAATGGCTTCTGGTATTTCTTTTTCAACTGTAAAATTCTCTGTGTGTAAATACAGCAAAGGATAATAGGTCTTAAACTTTCTAAAGAACTTAATATGCTCATTCACACATACACATATACTGTGTATTCGTTTAAAACTTTCTTGTTCTAAAACTGTATTTTCAATTAACAATAACTTTAGTTCAGAACTAATGGCTTCAAATTCATGAGATGGAATTCGATTGTCATTGTCAAAAGAGGCGAGGTATTCAGAGGTTTCTTTTAAGGTGTTTTTAATGGCTTCCACTTCTCTAAATGGAACTAAGACATCTAGAGCTTGTTTTCCTAAATCAGTAATGGCGTTCTCTTTGATTTGAGAGACTACTGTTTGAAATTCTAAATCTTGAAGTGTTTTAGATTGTATTTTGTTTAGGGTCATTAAAGCCTTAATTTAGATGAACAAAAATAATCAATTTAATGAAGCTGATCCTTCCTAATGATTGGAACTTAGAATTAAAAGAGTTAACAGAGGCTGTTACCTTTAAAAATCTTGAGGAGTATATCCTAAAGGAATACGAGTCTAAGGCATGTTATCCTCCTTTAAATCAGATATTTAAAGCTTTTGAGTACTGTAGCTTAAATCAACTTAAAGTAGTGCTCTTAGGTCAGGATCCATATCACGGAGCGCATCAAGCGACTGGGATGTCCTTTTCGGTTCCTCTAGGAGTCAAACATCCTCCATCACTGGTGAATATCTTTAGAGAGCTGGAAACGGATCAAGATACCTCTTATCCCATTTCAGGAGAATTAGACCCATGGGCACAGCAGGGAGTTCTTCTTTTAAATGCAGCCTTATCTGTTGTAGAATCTACCCCAGGCGCTCATCTCAAAGAGTGGAGCTTTTTTACCGATGCGATTATTGAACATATTTCAAAAAGAAGCGAAGGAGTGGTCTTTATGCTTTGGGGTGGTTTTGCTCACAAGAAGGAAAAGCTGATCGATACAAATAAACACTGTATTTTAAAAAGTGGACACCCTTCACCTCTGAGTGCTAACAAAGGTCATTGGTTTGGAAATGCACATTTTTCAAAGGCAAATCACTATCTAGAAGGTATTGGAAAAGACCCTATAGATTGGAGGCTATAATCGAAAGTGTCTTTTCGATAAGCTTTTGAATACTCTTTTGAGGATCCTTTGAAAAACTTCCCTTTGAACGTTGAGCGAGAATACAATTAAGTGATAAAGCCTGATGTCCCATTAAAGTAGAAAAGGCGTAAATCGCTGATGTCTCCATTTCTAAATTGGTCACATTTAAGTCTTTATAGTGATAACGACTCAGTTGATCGATAAAATTAGGAGTCTTGGAGGGCAATCGAAGTGCTCTACCTTGAGGTCCGTAAAAACCAACAAAAGTAGCTGTTAAACCTCTGTGAAAATCAGTGGTGTCAAACCAACTTAATAAACTTGAGTCGGCCTTTGATATATAGGGGCTCAGGTTTTTTAATCCAGTTTTTAATCTAAAATCATCGATAAATCCGTGATCTTCCACTTGATAAAAATGGATTGCTTGATCGAATCCAATGGCTGCCTCACTAACTACAAACTGATCGACATCGATATGCTCATCAATCGATCCTGAAGTCCCAATTCGAATGATTTTAAGAGAGCTGAGCTGTTCTTTAACGGTTCTGGTTTTAAAGTCAATATTCACTAAGGCATCGAGTTCGTTAAAGACGATATCGATATTATCAGCTCCTATTCCTGTTGATATGACAGAGATTCGATGTCCCTTATAGGTTCCAGTATGAGTTACAAATTCTCGCGAAGATTTTTTGAGTTCTACAGTATCAAAACAATCGCTAATCATTTCGACGCGATTGGGATCTCCAACAGTAATAATCATTGGAGCAATATCCTCTGGTTTGAGATTGAGATGATAGATGGATCCATCATCGTTTAAGATAAGTTCAGAAGATTTTAAACTTTTCATCCACCGACACGTTTAACTTTATATCCAAGTGACTTTAAATCTTCCATAATGACTTTTCTGTAATCACCTTGGATAATCATCGCTCCATTTTTAACAGAACCTCCAACACCTAGTTTGGATTTAATTTTTTTAGCTAAAGCTTTAAATTCTTCTTCTGATCCTTGAAAGTCTTCGACAATGGTAATGGGTTTCCCTTTGCGTTTCTCGTATTTACAAATCAAAGGTTCCTCTTGAGCAGAGAATTCAGGGGCATCCAATACTTCCTCCTCACTGGTAACATGGTCTGGAAATAGGTTCTTTAATTGATCTTGTAAATCCATTATTCTTTGATAAGTCCTAATTCAACAAGTCTTTCGTGAAGGTATTCTCCTGCAGTACAGTCTTCAAATTGTTTGGGGTGATCAGCATCGACACAGCCTTCCAAACAGTTTAGTTTCATACTCGATATAGGGTGCATAAAGAACGGAATGGAATATCTAGAGGATCCCCAAAGTTCACGTTCTGGATTGACTACTTGATGAATGGTCGATTTGAGTTTGTTATTCGACAATCTAGAGAGCATATCTCCAACATTAATCATCAACTGATCTGGACGCGCTATAGCATCGTGCCATACGCCTTGATGGTCTTGTACTTGTAATCCTTTACCCTGAGCACCCATTAAAAGAGTGATGAGATTGATATCGCCGTGAGCAGCTGCTCGAACAGCATCTTTAGGTTCATCAACTATAGGAGGGTAGTGGATCGGTCTTAATATGGAGTTACCATTTTGAACGTATTGATCAAAATAGCGTTCGTCCAATCCCAAATAAAGAGCAAGAGCTCTAAGTACATAAACAGCTGTTTTCTCTAACTTTTTATAAGCTGTTTTTCCAACGGTATTAAAGTTAGGAACCTCACTGACTATAACATTAGCAGGGTATTCGGATTTTAAGGCTTCTGGAATTTCATATTGTCCAAAATGCCAAAACTCCTTTAAATCACCAGCCTTATATCCTTTTGCAGATTCTTTTCCAAAAGATGTATAACCTCGTTGACCACCTATTCCTTCGATTTCATAGTTCTTTTTGATCTCTTCGTCCAAATTGAAAAAGGATTTGACTTCAGAATAGAGCTCATCGATTAAATTTTGATCGAGAAAATGTCCACTTAAAGCCACAAAACCGATATCGCTAAAGGCAGCGCCAATATCTTGAACAAATTGTTGTTTGTCTTCAGCTTTTTCACTGAGGAAGAGTCTCAGGTCAACACTAGGTATTCTACTCATGATGTTTGATTTAATGAATTCAAATTTAACAAATAGTTTTCAAGTCCATTTGATATACTATTTAATATTTTTTTACATTTATATAACAAACTGCCTGTATGAAGTATGAAATAAAACAATTGTCAAATGAAAAGCTACTGCTTCTCTATAAGGCAATGCTTAAACCCCGATTAATAGAAGAGAAGATGCTGGTCTTGCTTCGACAGGGAAAAATATCCAAATGGTTTAGTGGAATTGGACAAGAGGCCATTGCTGTAGGGGTTACTCAGGCTTTGGACAAGGATGAGTACATACTACCCATGCATCGCAATTTGGGAGTGTTTACTTCAAGAGGGATACCACTATACAGGCTTTTTACACAGTGGCAAGGAAAGGAAAGTGGTTTTACTAAAGGTAGAGATCGCTCGTTTCATTTTGGAACCCAGCAGTACAAAATTATTGGTATGATATCTCATTTAGGACCTCAATTAGGGGTTGCTGATGGTATTGCACTTGCCAACAAACTCAAAGCAAATAATCATATAACTGCTGTTTTTAGTGGGGAAGGAGCTACTTCGGAAGGTGATTTTCACGAGGCATTAAACATAGCTTCTGTTTGGGATTTACCTGTAATGTTCTGTATTGAACACAACGGTTATGGATTATCAACCCCTTCAGTAGAACAATTTAAATGCAAGGATGTTGCTGATAAGGGTGTTGGTTATGGAATGGAAGCTCATATTATAGAGGGAAACAATATTTTAGAAGTCTATCAAAAAGTATCTGAGATCAGATCCTCAATGATTGAGAATCCTAGACCTGTATTACTAGAGTTTAAAACCTTTAGAATTAGAGGGCATGAAGAGGCTAGTGGTACTAAATACGTGCCAGAAGACCTCATTAAATTCTGGGAGAAGAAAGACCCTGTAAAGAATTTTGAAAAGTTCTTAATTGAGAAATCGATCTTAAACGATGAACTTATACATCATTATCAGCAAAACATTCAATTGGAAATCGATCAGCATTTAAAGGCTGCTTTCGATGAAAAAGAAATTGAATTTGATGCTCAGAAGGAGCTCAATGATGTCTATAAACCCTTTAAAATTAAACACCATAAGCCGTCCTCAAAAAAGAAGTCGATTCGATTGATCGACAGTGTTAGAGAGGGTCTGTATCAATCGATGGAACAACATCCAAACCTTGTGATTATGGGGCAGGATATAGCTGAGTACGGTGGTGTTTTTAAAGTGACAGAAGGGTTTGTGGATGCCTTTGGTTTGGAACGAGTTAGAAATACACCCATCTGTGAGTCAGGAATTGTAGAAACCGCTATTGGTCTATCCATCAATGGGTATAAGGCGGTTGTAGAATTACAATTTGCTGATTTTGTAAGCTCTGGATTTAATCCTATTGTGAACTATGCTGCAAAGATGCACTACCGCTGGGGAGAACACTGTGATGTCGTTTTTAGAATGCCCTGTGGTGCAGGAGTAGGGGCTGGTCCTTTCCACTCCCAAACCAACGAAGCCTGGTTTACCAAAACTCCTGGATTAAAAGTAATTTACCCTGCCTTTCCATACGATGCTAAAGGATTGCTCTGTGCAGCTATAGAAGATCCAAACCCCGTTATGTTCTTTGAACACAAGGCGCTCTATAGAAGAATTACTCAGGATGTTCCTGAGAGTTACTACACCTTAGAGATCGGTAAAGCCGCTCTAATCAGAGAAGGAACACAACTCACCATCATCAGTTATGGAGCAGGAGTACATTGGGCCTTGACCTATTTAGATCAGCATCCTGAAATCTCAGCAGATCTTGTGGATTTAAGAAGCTTAGTTCCTATGGATTACGATTCAATTGTAGCTTCTGTAAAGAAAACTTCTAGAGTGGTGATTATTCAGGAAGACAGCCTTTTTGGAGGACTTGCTAGTGAACTTTCAGCCTATTTAACAGAGCATCATTTCGAATTGCTCGATGCACCCATAAAACGCATTGGTAGTATGGATACACCGATACCTTTTGCAAAAAAATTGGAAGATGGATATCTCCCAATTTCAAAGATTGAACAAACGATAAACGAGCTCTTAAACTATTAAAACAGCTGAAATCCTCCGCTAATTAGAAACTCTTTACCTCTTAAAGCAGCGCTGTCAAAAGCGATGTGTGTAGGATCTGTTCTATGGATCTCAACAAGCTGCTTTTTAAACTGATAACCACTTTCATCTTTTTTGTCTAAAATCAATACATAGGTATGATCATCCGCTGAAATAAATGCTTCTTTAGGTAAGGCCTCTAACTGCTCAGGTTGAGCATATACCAGTGCATTGACAAATAATCCAGGGATTAACTTAGAATAAGATCCCACTAAATCTGCATGAACAGTAACGGTTCGAAGTTCTTCTTCAACTTCACTACCGATGAGTTCTAGTTCAGCTTGATAGGTATTGGAACTTCCTACAACACTAAACTCGATCTTTTGTCCCTTTTCTAAAAGGTCTAAATCTTTTTCAAAAACGTCTAATTCTAGATGTAAGTCACTGTAGTTTACTAATTCCATCATCATACTCTGAGCTGGAATATAAACCCCTAAATTGAGTTCTACATGTGAGATCACTCCATCAATAGGTGATAGGATTGAAATTTCAGATTGAATGGTACCTGATTGTAATTCTTCAAGGTCTACAGAGAGTAACTCTAATTGAGCTCCAAGGGATTCTACATCTGCAACTGCACTCTTGTACATTCTTCGAATCTCTTGAAAATCTTTATCGGCAATCACTTGTTTTTGATACAGTTGTTCTTGTCGACTAAAGTCGATTTTAAGATACTCATAGTTTTCATAAGCTTTGATGTAATTCTCCTGGAGTTCGATAAATTCAGGGTTTTTCATCTTGATGAGCAATTGCCCCTTTTTAACGGTATCACCAATTAAATATGGGCTGTAACTGATATAACCTCCGTAATAGGTAGCAATGGTTGCTTTGTTGTGAGGAGCAACCTCTGTATGTCCATTTAGGGCAATTTTTGTTGCAAATGAATGAGATTCTAAGCTTCCCAATTCCATTCGAGCGTGCTCAAATTGTTCGTTGCTTATTTGAACTATAGAATCATCTTCAAAAGCGATTTCTGAAGTTACTTCTTGGTCCTTACAAGAGAATAATAAGGCTGCTAAAGTGAATACTAGATAGTTATTGAAATACTTCATGATTTATTTTTGTTTTATTTTATTAAAGATAGAGTAGAGGATTGGTAGTACGATGAGTGTCAATAGAGTAGAAGTGACCAATCCACCAATAACGACAGTTGCTAGAGGACGTTGAACTTCTGCTCCTGAGTTTTCAGAAAGTGCCATTGGAATAAAACCAAGGGCTGCTGAAGCTGCGGTTAACAGAACAGGGCGTAAGCGATCTAAGGCCCCTTCTACCACCATTTTTTCTACAGGTAATTTAGAATATTCACTCATTGATTTAAAGTGTTCAATCATTACAATACCATTGAGTACGGCAATCCCGAAGAGGGCTATAAAACCAACACCTGCTGAGATGCTAAATGGTAAATCGCGTAAGGCTAAAAAGAAGACACCACCTACTGCTGCAAATGGAATAGCAGAGTAGATCATCAATACTTCCTTAACCGATTTAAAAGCAAAGTACAGAAGGATAAATATGAGCACTAATGCTACTGGAACAGCTATTGCTAAGCGCTTTTTGGCTGATTGTAGGTTTTCAAATTGACCTCCATAGGTGACTGTATATCCCACTGGAAATTCAATATGCTGATTGACTAAACCTTGAATCTCTTCAACAACAGATTCTAAATCGCGATTGCGGACATTAACTCCAACTACAATTCTTCGCTGGGTATCATCTCTTGATATTTTAGCAGCTCCAAATGTTTGAGTCACTTCTGCTAAGGCTTCTAGAGGTATTCTGTTGCCGCTTGGAGTATCTACATATAAATTCTTTAAGTCTTCAAAAGAGCCTTTGTGATCACTGTCAAATCGCACTGCAATATCAAATTGCTTTTCTCCTTCAAAAACCTGACCACTGATACGACCTGCAAATCCCATGGCGATCACATCGTTTACCTTCTCTATACTCAAGCCGTATTGGGCTAGTTTTTGACGGTTAAACTTCACATTCATCTGTGGAAGACCAACTGTTTTTTCTAAGCTGACATCCGAAGCTCCCTCTACATCTTCAATGAGATCTTTAACTGCAACACCTAATCGATTGAGCTCAGATAAATCAGATCCAAAAATCTTGATGGCAATGTCAGAACGCACTCCTGTAATCAATTCGTTAAAGCGCATTTCAATAGGTTGGGTGAATTCTACTTCCAATCCTGGAATTACCTTGAGTGCCTCTTTAAACTTATCAGCAAGTTCATCTTTAGAAGTAGCAGAAACCCACTCGTCTCTATCCTTTAATTGAATGATGACATCGCTTTCTTCCATAGACATGGGATCCGTTGGAACTTCAGCAGCTCCAATACGAGTAACAACTTGATTGACCTCCGGAAACTCATCTAATAGAATACGCTCAATATCCGTAGTGATTTCTATAGTTCTACTTAGAGAGGTTCCTGTTTTTATAACGGGTTGAATGACAAAATCACCCTCGTCTAGCGTTGGTAAGAATTCACCTCCAATACGCATAAATAGAAGTACTGCTGTAATTAGCAATAATCCAGAAGTGGTTAAAATCCCTCTTTTAAATTTAATAGCCCATTCTAATGATGGTTTGTACCAGGATTTAAGAATGTCTATTAACTTCACAGAGATGGCAAACTTCTTGCTATCTGGTTTAATAAACAGAGCTGATACAGCAGGGACATAGGTCACACAGAGCAACATGGCTCCTATAAGGGCAAAACTAAAACTGAGGGCCATAGGAGTAAACATTTTACCTTCAACACCACTAAGCGATAGAATAGGAATAAATACGATCAGAATGATAAATTGTCCAAAAATGGCTGAATTCATCATTTTAGAGGAACCTTCATAGGTAATCTTATCTCTGAGTTCATTTTTTTCTTCCTTGGTTTTTAAAAGCAAAAATTCCTGATTTCTTCGATGAATATGATAACCTACATATTCAACGATGATTACCGCACCATCAATGATAATCCCAAAATCAATAGCGCCTAAACTCATAAGGTTGGCATCGATATTAAAGATGTACATCATAGTCAGTGCAAAGAACAAACTTAGAGGGATCACCGATGCGACTACTAAACCAGATCGTAGGTGTCCTAAAAAGAGAACCACAACAAAGATGACAATCAAACATCCTAAGAGTAGGTTTTCTGTAATGGTAAAAGTGGTTCTTCCAATTAAATCGGAGCGATCTAAGAAGGGTTTGATCGAAACACCAGGGGGAAGGGTAGAAGCAACTTCATCGATGCGTTCTTTTACTGCCTGAATAACTCTGTTTGAATCAGAATCCTTGAGCATCATCACCTGTCCTAGTACTTTTTCTCCTTCTCCATTAGCGGTGATAGCACCATAACGAGGGGCTGATCCAAATTGAACCTTTGCGATATTCTTAATGAGTAGAGGAGTGCCATTACGTACTTCAATCACAATGTTTTCAATATCTTCCAATGATTCTACTAATCCTTCTCCACGTATAAAATGGGACTGATTTTTCTTTTCAATATAACTACCACCACCGATGGAATTGTTTTGATCGAGGGCATCAAAAACATCGGAGATACTAACCTCTAAGGCGTTTAATTTATCGGTATCAATAGCGATTTCGTATTGTTTTAAATAACCACCCCAGGTATTGATTTCAACAACCCCGGGGATTCCAGAGAGTTTGCGTTTGACAACCCAGTCCTGGATGGTGCGTAGATCCATCACAGAATAACGATCTTTAAAAGCAGGATCAACATCAATAGTGTATTGATATATTTCTCCTAAACCAGTAGTAATAGGACCCATTTCAGGGGTTCCAAATCCCTTGGGAATTTGTTCGCTGGCACTTTTGAGTTTTTCTGCAATAAGTTGACGCGGTAGATAGGTTCCCATTGCATCTTCGAAGACGACAGTAATAACTGAAATTCCGAATTTTGAAATAGAACGAATCTCTGTAACCCCAGGTAAATTAGCTAGTTCGAGCTCAATTGGATAGGTTACAAATTTCTCAATATCCTGTGTAGATAAAGAAGTTGAAGTGGTGATGACCTGGACTTGGTTGTTAGTTACATCAGGAACTGCACCAATGGGAATATTGCTTAGAGAGTAGATCCCTATAAGTACAATAAATGAGGTAAGTAATAGTACTAATCGCTTATTTAATAAGCTGAATTGAATGATTTTATTAAGCATAGTATAGTGTTAATTAATAGTATGAGTATGGAAATACTCCAATAATTAAGGTATAAACTATACTATCCGTGGGGGTTGAATGAGATCTAATGGATTAAATGAAGAACTACCAGGAGTGTATCTAAAATTGTTAAGATAAGAATCCAAATGATTGAATTCTGATAAATTGTAAATAGAGGAATCAATACAATTAACATACAAAATTGAAGTTGAATGTAAATTGTTTAATGGTAGTTGTTGATGATCTTTGTGTTCTTCAGGATGATCTTGAGTGTGTTTAGCTTTTAAATCACCGTAATGTAGTGATACAAATTCAACGAATGAATCATCCTTAGTCAATTTGTGATAGTTATAATGCTCAATAAAACTAGCAATCTCAACAATTGCAGAAGACGAAAATGTCACTGATTGAAGCAGAATTACACTAGATAATATGAAGGCCGTTATTTTTAACACAGGCTAAATTTAAAAAAATAATCTGAAGCACCTCATATAGGGGATAAAAACTTAGGTGTATTGAAAAACTCTATTTTACATAATATAAATTATAGTTCATTTAAATAATACCACAAACGAAACTATTATTTAAATCGTTAAAATTATAAATAAATTGATAACTAGATTAGTCGGTAAGCATGAGTAACTCTTGTTCTGTATAAATACTTAAAATTTAAAAGTAATACTGTATTGGGAACAATTGAGTGTTATATGAATAAATCTATCATTTACTTTTCAATTGTTTGAACAATTAAATATTAACTACTTTTATAATTCAAATAAAACAAAATCAATGAGTCAATCCATGGGAATAACATTTTTTAACAACAAAGGCCTTACAAAATATCTATTAGCTATCCTTCTACTCTTATTTGTAGAACTATCTGTATCTGGTATTATTGCTGGATTTTCTGCAGAACCGCGATATGAAAAACCAGAGGTTGTAATGTCAAAAAGAGTCGTTAATCCAGAGAATTATTTACCAATTGACACCTTGATTTCAGTAGGAATCACCGTATTGAGTTCCAATGTAGACAAGGAGGTCGACCTCAGTGTTGATCACATTGAAATCTATCAAAAGAATGGTGTCGTAATGCTGTTATTTAAGAACAATCCTTGGGTGGTACAATTAGAAGGTGCAACAGGACGTGTCTTAGATATTTCTAAACAAAAAATGGCACTGCCCCACGCTATTCACTCTGCGAAATGGTTTGATAAACTCCTTGGAACAAGAGGCGTATTCAGTACTATTTATACCACCTTTATGGGCTTAATTGTACTGAGCTTCTCACTTTTTGGAATCTGGGCTCTACTCTTTTCTCAATCTAAAAAGAATAAATAAGTAGCTTTTAATTTAGTGTCTATCTCTATTTTAAATAGAGGGCATTTCTAAAGGATGAATCGACTCCTTTTTCAAGGTCGATTAAAAATCCATTGACTACTGCATGGGTAATGACACCTGATTTCTCCAATAAAAAGCTTGGATTTAGACCTATATAAAGATCTAATCTCTGAGGCATAAACTCTTTAGAAACCAGCATCATTGGAAAAGTAATATCCTGATGATCGATTAACTTATCAGTTTGATAATAGAGATAGCCTTGTTTGAGTAATTGGATAGCTTCTTCCTTTGTAGGTGTTGAACTGCCTTTAGTGTAGACCTTTCCTGGGGTGATGGTATAACCACTACCATTAAAGGTTTCATATCCGTAATAGGTCGATAAATCTCCTATATCAACGATCTGGCTTCTGTTAAAAAAGTTTGAGTGATCTGTGTTATCCACCTCATAGCGATAGACTCCTAAATCAATTGTAAAAGATTTATCAGCCTTTTTAAATGTTAGTTTCTCTAGCTTTAGATCAAACATCTTACGATCGTTCATGGGAATCTTCTCGTATTCTTTGGTCTTGATCTTTTTATAAGATTTATCAGCAAGTGTTTCCAAGGCTGCAAGAATGGAAACAAAGTTTAATTTTCTGATCTCTTGTTTCTCTAGATCATTCTGATATCCACCAGACTCAATTAAAATAAGGCTAGTCCCCCACTTTTGAATATTATCCCCAAAGGCTCTGGGTTCAAAATCATCATTGTATCTTCCTACTTGACCAGGAGCGTAATTCTGAATAATATCATTCATAAAAGAAATCACCTTCATCGAAGTGGCTCTAGTTTTATTGACATCCTTTTCATAATTATATGCCGTTGCCAAATAAGAGATGGTAGCTGGTTTATCGGTGCGCTCTGCATTGTAATACCTGCTTTGATCGTGTAGGTTAAAACCTACTTCTGCATCGAGTGAATCTCTCATGCGTTTTAATGTTCTTCCTTCTGGTGTCTGTAATCTTAGTGCATCTCTGTTAAGATCGATTCCCAAGGCGTTTCTTCTTTTATATTGCTGAGCTCCATCTGGATTGAGCATTGGAATAAAGTGAAGCTTTAATTTCTTTAAGATCAATTTCTTTTCATCTGGAAAATCATCAGAGTTTAAAAAGTTGATTAAATCAAAAATCGCCTGAGTTGCTGTAGGTTCATCTCCGTGCATTTGAGACCAGAGGAGGATATTTCTCTTACCAGTACCAACACTAATCATAGAGATGCTTCTACCTTCCACTGACTCCCCTACTTTTTGAACTGTATAATTTGGATTACTCTTTAAGGGATTGATCAGTGGCTGTATATCGGCGTGTTTAATCCTTCTTTGCTTGAGACTTGTTTCTTTATAGGAATCGTAATTCTTGTAGAGTTTAGGGTAGAATTTATCTGTTTGACCATAGGTTAGTACAGTAAAACCTATCATTAACAGTGAACTGATCAATAATTTAATCTTCATTTTTAGCAGGAGGGGTTGGTTTAAAATTATAGTGTTTTGTAGCCTCTTTTACAGCATTTAAAAAAGCTTCATCTGGATCGTTCTTCTTGGTACGATAGCCATCATTGACTTCTAACCAAAGCGGATGCTCTTCAAAATTTGTATACTGATAGTGACCGATGAGATAATCAATGGTTGAATACTTTTCCTTGAGATAGGAAACCAGTTTAATATTGGACTGCTTTTGAGCCTCTGTAAGGGGTAACTCCTCGGTTCCTCCTACATTTTCAATTCCAATGGCACAGTGGTTTAATCCTATGGTGTGTCTGGCCATAGTGGTTTCAGGCATCAATCTGTAGATGGTTCCATCTCGATCTACCACAAACTGAGAAGAAACATTGAGTCCACTGACGTTTTCTAATTCAGGTCTCCAATTGGGTAATTGAGCTGGATTAAAAGCTTCAAAGGTCTTTTCAAAGGTTGGAATTACCGTCCAGTGTAAAACGATCATTTGTGGAATGATATCAACAGTTTGATCGTCTAATTCATAACGGTTTTTCTTGTATTCAAGAGTGAGTTCTTTGCGCTGCTGATCAAAGATGATGGGTTTATCGACAAGTTCAATATCGATTTGTGATTTGCATCCACTAAAAAACAATGCAAAAAGAATAAGAAGGGTGTATGTTCTATTCATAGTTCTGTTACTATTACGAATTTACAATTTAATGAATTATATTTAATAAAATTTGAACTATGAAATGGTTAAAAAGAGTCCTCGTTTTATTACTTCTAGTAGTTGGCTATATTTACTATACACAAATTCCTAAACTCAATATCATCTCAGGCTATGCCTCTAAGTATATGGCCACTTCGGTCTATTATTCAGGTCACAGTTTAGATCATATCAATTCTCACGATAACAATGTTCCACTGATTAAATTAGCTTCAACGGTCATCGATGAAAAAACACATTCTTCATCTGCTGATGTGTTTGGTTTAATGAATCGAACTGCCGTTTATAAAGAGGGTATTGGCTCCTTACTCGTTCAGGATCAAATATCTGAAATCAATTCATTAGTAGCCCCCGATAGAACTTTTGATAGCTCCCCGCTACCCTATCCACATGGACAGGGAGCAGCTTTAGATACTTTGCTTTCAAATGTCGATTACGATGCACTCGAAAAGGCTATTGCAACAGCATTTGAGAATAATGACATTCAAAAAACACGATCTGTTTTGGTATTGTATAAGGGATATCTTTTGGGAGAACGCTACAGTGATCCTTATACCAAAGACACTCCCATCTTAGGATGGTCGATGACCAAGAGTATTGTTGCTACTTTATACGGTATTCTTGAGCACCGAGGGTTGTTATCCGTATCGGATCCCCTGTCAATTGATTCTTGGAAATCTGATGAGCGCTCTAAGCTAACCATTAATCACCTGCTGCGTATGCAGTCAGGATTGGAATGGAGTGAGGACTACGGTGGCATCTCCGATGTGACCAAAATGTTGTTTTTGTCTTCAGATATGGGAGCTGTGCAAGCCGAAAAAAAGTTAATTGCTCAGCCCACTGAGATTTGGAACTACTCTTCAGGAACCTCTAACCTACTCTCTAAAAACCTAAAGTCATATTTTGATTCACAACAAGCCTATATTGATTTTATGTATACAGATTTTGCAGATCAAATCGGCATGAATTCGTTACTTGTAGAACAGGACGGAAGTGGTTCTTATGTTGGTTCTTCCTATGGTTGGGCCTCTACAAGAGACTGGGGTCGCTTTGGACAACTCTACTTACAAAAGGGTATGTGGAATGGTAAAGCCTTATTTGATTCCTCTTGGGTTGATTATATCTCTACACCAACTGAACATTCTGAAGGAGGCTATGGAGCACATTTTTGGCTCAATGCCGGTGGTGTTTATCCCAATGTTCCTAAAGACTTATATTCAGCCAATGGACACGATGGTCAGTTTGTGTACGTGATTCCTTCTAAAGAGCTCGTAGTGGTGCGTACAGGATTATCAGAAGGATCAGTGTACAATGCTGATCTTCTCTTATCAGAGATCATTAAATCAATTGAATATTAAGAAATCCAGGAATCCTTATTAAAGTTAGGCTTGCGCTTTTCTAAGAAAGCGTTTCTACCTTCTTTGGCCTCATCAGTCATATAAGCGAGTCTTGTGGCTTCACCCGCAAATACTTGTTGTCCCACCATACCGTCATCGGTAAGGTTCATCGCAAACTTGAGCATCTTTATACTGGTCGGTGACTTTTCAAGGATTTCACAGGCCCACTCATAGGCTGTTGCTTCTAAATCATCATGAGGTATAACTGCATTGACCATTCCCATTTCAAAAGCCTCTTGTGCAGAGTAATTTCTACCTAAGAAAAAGATTTCTCTCGCTTTCTTTTGACCTACTAATTTTGCTAGGTATGCAGAACCATAACCTCCGTCAAAACTCGTCACATCAGCATCGGTTTGTTTAAAGATGGCGTGTTCTTTACTGGCAAGAGTTAAATCACATACTACGTGAAGTGAGTGTCCACCTCCTACTGCCCACCCTGGAACAACTGCAATAACTACCTTAGGCATAAAGCGAATGAGTCTTTGAACTTCTAAAATATTTAAACGATGGTTGCCATCTTCACCAACATATCCCTTATGGCCTCTAGCTTTTTGATCTCCACCACTACAAAAAGAATATACACCATCTTTTGGTGAAGGTCCCTCTGCTGATAAGAGAATCACCCCTATGGTTGGATCCTCACTAGCATCGTAAAAAGCCTCGTAAAGCTCAGAAGTCGTCTTTGGTCTAAAGGCGTTTCTAATCTCTGGTCTATTAAAGGCTATTCTAGCAATTCCATCACATTTCTTATAAGTGATATCATCAAATTCTCTAACGGTTTTCCACTGAGGTTGTTCCATATTATGATCTTTTATTTTTTTCTTCAATCCACTTCGAAAAGTACTTGGTACTCTTATTGGCTTCGTAATTGAATAATTGTCCTATATAATTGGTTGAACGATGTTGTCTCAAATTAGTTCTAATCTCATTCAACTGCGTCTTAAAAGTACAAATATATTCTTTGGTGTCCACAAGTTGACTTGCAATTGATGTATATAAATTTACCTCTTGCATCCACTGATTTTCATCCTTGTAAAGCTCAACGATTCTTTGAGCAATAGACCCTGCATCAGTAGCTATGGGACTCAAGCCGTCAATGCCTTCAGTAGCGATGGATGTACAAACTGTGGGAGTTTTACATAGAATTCCTTCGATGACCTTTCCCTTTACTCCTGCTCCATAACGAAGTGGCGCTAAATTTATTCTAGCCTTTGAAATCACCTCAGAGGCATTTTTTGCCTTTCCGTGAACTAAAAACCCCTCTTTGGGTTGATGATAATTGAGTACAGATTGTGGTAAATAGGCTCCATAGATATGTAGTTTCACCTCTTTGAGCTCTTTTCTGACGATTGGCCAAATTTCCTTTTTTAAAAAGTCCACCGCATCACGATTTGGAGCATGCATTCCATTACCGATAAAGACGAGATCCTTTCGCTCTGTGTAGGATAGATTTTGACTTTCTTTTAATGTTGGAGTAAATGGCAAATAGCTCAATAATTGCTCTGGAAACTCAAATACCTCCTTCAAGTAATTCATTTCATCAGAGGAGATAATAATATTTAAATCAGATCTATACATACTAGAGAGCTCTCTTTTTGTTATATCCTGAGCTTTCCAATAGTCGACATTCCAAGGAGTGTTTTCTCTATGCGCTAACTGCCTGGATACTCTAAGAGAATGTAGATCTTCTGTATCTAGTATTTTAACAGTATTGGGGAGCGTTTCACTTACTCTCCAACCAAACTGCTCTTCGACTACATAACGATCAAATAAGACCACTTCTGGACTAAATTCCTTTAAAAAATCATCAAATGTATCAGAGTTGAGTTCAATAGAGTGTGTTTCTATTCCCTTGTTATTTAAAGCATCCCTATGAAATTCATTCAATGCAGCAGTAGTCGCATAATGAATCTGATAGCCTTGATCTAAAAACAGATCGATGAGTTCATACATTCGTAATCCAGCGGCAGTAGCATCAAATTCGGGCCAATTAGCACTGATAATTACGAGTTGACTCATCTTATTGTTTTTGAGCAAACTTCTGTGAAATTTTTAAACGCAGTTTACGTTCGTAATCCTCCTCTAACCACTCTCTGTAGTTCTTAGTATTGTTCATAATACAATACGAATACATCTTCACTCTGTAAGCAATTTCATCTTTAAGTCTTTTAGCGAGAATTCTCGCATCAAATACATCTTCAGAATTCTCACAACAAATCTTAGCGTGTTGATCAATCGAACGTTCCAATACTTCTTTAGATTTTAATCCCTGAGCAAAGATTTCTTTATAGGTAGCCTTAACATCAAAATCGAGATCAGCTGCGGTAGATTTACTAAACTCAGCTCTTAATTCAGGAGGCATTTCGTATTTGAAATCACGTTCAATATCCTCATCATTTCGGATGTTCTCTAAGTAATAATCAGGGAAATGGAAGATTTCTTGCCAGTTGAGAGGTGCATCCCATGCACCAAAACGAGCAATATTATTACCCATATCAATAACGTTGAACTCCTTTTTGTCTTTGTAAATTCTCGATCCTCTACCAATCATCTGAAAGTATAAGGTAAGTGAACGTGTCGCTCTGTTGAGAATCACTGTTTCTACTGAAGGTTCATCAAAACCAGTAGTTAAGATACTCACCGAAGTCAAGATCGCATCAGGAGTATTGGAAAACCACTCAAGGATTTCAGCGCGTTCTGTAGAAGAGTTTTTATTGTCTAGATGTCTGATATTATAACCAGCTCTCTTAAAGGTATCATAAACGTATTTAGAAGTACTGATCCCGTTGTTAAAGATCAGTGTCTTTGTCCCTTTAGCCAAATCTTCATAGGTCTGAACCAAAGAAGACAACATACTTAAGTTTCCGTATAAGGCATCCGAAGATTTAACGGTATAATCACCGTTCATCCCCAATTTAAGCGATTGAAGGCTTACGTTTTTAGAAAAGAGGTTGGCTTTTGCTAAATACTCCTTTTCAATAAGCGATTGAATCGAAGCACCGATGATCAATTTTTTATAATTGTCCTTCATCGGCAATTTGATATTCGAACTCAGTGGAGTTGCTGTAACCCCAAGGACTATCGAACTTTCAAAAAACTTGAATAGTTTTCTAAAAGAGTTGTAATGCGCCTCATCGATGATGACCATTCCAATATTTGAAAACTGAATTTGCTCTTCTTGTAAACGATTGTTGAGTGTTTCCACCATCGCAACAAAGCAGGCATACTGATCCTCATCTTCCAAGGTCTTCACCTCTGAATTGATGACTTTATTACTTACTCCAAATTCACTGAGCATTCTCGAAGTTTGAGCACTCAATTCAATTCTATGGGTTAAAACAATGACCTTTTTTCCAGTCTTTTTAATATAACGACGTGCAATTTCAGAGAAAACTACTGTCTTCCCTCCTCCAGTTGGAAGCTGATATAGTAAATTGGTGTCGGATGGTGCTGTTTCTAGGTATGAAAATATACGATCTAAATCCTCTTCTTGATAGTCGTATAGACTCTTCTCAACACTGATATCTTCTAGTAATTCCAAAGATTAATAAGCTTTATTTTGGGTTGGTTTTTTTATAAAATCTCAATTTTACAAAAATAGACCAATTTTCTACTTATTCAATGGGAAACGTCAAAAATATCTTAGAAAAATTAGTTCATCGAAGCAGCGACTGCTTGAACTTCATCTAAAACTCTAAGAAGGTTCTCTCCCCATAGTTTTTTGATGTCCTGATCACTATAGCCTCTTCTAACGAGTTCTAAGGTAACATTAAAGGTTTCAGAGGCATCGTTCCAATCGACAATTCCTCCTCCTCCGTCAAAATCAGAGCTAATTCCTACGTGATCAATTCCAATTAGATCCACCATATAATCGATATGGTCTACAAAATCAATGACCGAAACTCCCTTAGGAGCATTGGGATCTTGATCAGCCTTTTCCTGAGCAGCTGAACGCGCTTCCATAAATGCATTGTAGTAGGCCTCTCGTTGGTCTGCCTCTAAACTCATGGCCTGTTCTCTTGAAAGGCGTTCGAAATCTTGTTCCTTTAAGAGCGTATCTATAATTGCGTTTAGGTATTCTTGGTGCGCTTTGTTTTTCTCGGTATTGAGATAGGATTTAAAAGCAACTGTTTGCACAACTCCTCCGTTTTCTTTGAGCAACAATAATTGTTCGTCATCTAAGTTTCTCGAATGATCACAAAGCGCTCTTGCTGAAGAATGTGAGGCAATAATAGGCGCTTTTGAAAGGGCTACCATTTGCTTCATCGCTTCTTTAGAGGGGTGTGAAATGTCAATCATAATCCCTACTCTATTCATTTCAGCAATCGCTTGTTTTCCCAATTCACTTAAACCGTTGTGTAACCACTGATCATCAGCTTCACCTGTATTAGAATCCGAAAACTGCGAATGTCCATTATGAGCTAAAGAGACATAACGAGCCCCTAAGTCGTAGTATTTTTCAACATTAGAAATATCCATTCCCATGGGATAGGCATTTTCAACACCGATCATCGCAATCTTTTTTCCTTCGGCATTGAGTCTTCTTACGTCAGCACTGCTAAGTGCTAATCCTATTTGATCTGGTGCGATTTCTTCACAGAGTTTGTGTATCGCTTCAAATTTTGCAATTGCGTTTTCAGAAGCTTTCTGATAGCCTTCATCTGTTAAATCTCCTTGTCCTGTATAGACAATAAGCCAAGTAACATCAAGACCTCCCTCCTTCATTTTAGGAATATTGACCTGAGTATCTAATCGTTGCGTATAATTAATGGAGTCCGTAAAATTAGCCACATTAATATCATTGTGTGTATCAATTGTAATAGCTTCTTTGTGAATTCTAACAGAGCGTTCTTGCATACTTTCTTCTTTTTTTGAAGAACAAGAAAGAAGAACTGAACTGATCATTAAGAGGGATGTTAATTTTTTCATTTGATTAAAATTTTATCCAATTTACATTTTTTATCTTAGTTCACAAGTTACCCAATTATGAAATACGCATATCAGTATTTAGTTCGAGTACAGTATTTAGGTTTTAGATACAGTGGATGGCAAAAACAGCCCAACCATAAAACCGTAGAAGGAATGCTCGAAAAAACACTAAAGTTCATCCTTGAAGGAAGCAAGTTTAAAATCGTTGGTGCTGGCCGAACTGATGCCAAAGTATCTGCTCTTGCTGGAGCTTTTGAACTATTTATTGTAGATGATCGTATTGAATCCAACCCTCAGTTTGTCGATTTATTCAACAAAAACCTCCCTCCTGATATTCGTATCACTGAGATCAAATCAGTATCCAATGCGTTTAATATCATCAAAGACGCCAAAAGTAAAACCTATTGCTATCTCTTTTCATTTGGTGAAAAGAATCACCCCTTTGCAGCTTCTACGATGACTAATTTTATAACCGAAATGGATATTGAGGCGATGATCGATGCATGCCAATTATTTGAGGGCACACATGATTTTAGCAACTTCACCGTTAGAAAGGGACAGGAAACCAAAAACTGTATAAGAACTATCGATAGTTGTAGCATCAAAGTCAATATAGACTACACCGCTTCCTTTTATCCTAAAACCTCCTATCTACTTGAAGTTAGAGGCAAAGGCTTTTTGAGATATCAAATCAGATTGATCATGGGAGCCTTGTATTTACTTGGAACAGCTGCGCTGTCTAGAGAAGAACTGATCGACATTATTGAATTTAATAAAGAATTCAGCATTAAATACGTCGCACCAGGTTCTGGATTGTTTTTAAAAGAACTGAACTTTGATATTGAATAGTTATCCATAACTTTAATAACATGAAAACAATACATCCCCAATTAATAAGCTTTTTATCAGAGCTCCAAAAAAACAACAACAGAGAGTGGTTTCAAACCAATAAAAAGCTCTTTGATGAACTCAGAAAAGATTCAAAAGCCTTGTTTGAAGAACTTCAACAAGAGATGAATACTCATGACACCATTGAATCCATGAAGTTCTTTAGAATTTATAAGGACGTTCGCTTTTCAAAAGACAAAAGACCTTATAAGACCAATTTTGGATGTTCCTTTCAAAGAGCAACTGCTGCTCTAAGAGGTGGTTATTATGTTCATATTGAACCTAATGCATCATTTCTTGCAATTGGTTTTTGGATGCCAAACAAAGAGGACTTAAACCGTGTCAGACAAGAAATTGACATCGATGCTGAACATTTGAAAAAAGC
>Ga0181563_10000866_pt1 | contig 29570 bp, 26 predicted proteins | sample 011ome_25_FD_133759 | JGI IMG/M metagenome (GOLD analysis project Ga0181563, IMG submission 133759) | Coastal salt marsh microbial communities from the Groves Creek Marsh, Skidaway Island, Georgia - 011512CT metaG (megahit assembly) | ecosystem: Environmental > Aquatic > Marine > Intertidal...
CATCGTAGCGAGCGGCCCAGGGGCCACATGCAGATTCACGTACCGGTGTTCGGTTATTGACACGTGGTGCGCTCGGAGCGAATCACTCACGGCTGGACCGGCCGACCCAGCGTCCCCCGGCCAAGGGCCACGTGGTCGTTGCAGGCGGTCAGCCGCGAGCAGCCCCAGAAGTTATCCCGGCCCTGCAGTGGAAATGAGATGAGGCCCCGGCATCTTGCGTGCCGGGGCCTCATCTCATTGTCATGTCCTCTTAAACAATGCCCATCTACATCAGCTGCAGCCGGATGTGCTTCCGCAGCCCTCGCAGACATAGCACGAGCCCGATGGCCGCATCTTGATCCCGCAGGTCATGCACAGAGGTGCGTCCGATGCCTGACCGGTGATCTCCTCGAGGAGCTCGGCGCTTGAGTGCGCCTTGCTCACCCGGGGCTCAGCGGCTGCGGAAGCAGCCTTGGCGACCACCTCGGCATCGTCGGCATCCTCGATCACGACCTCGAGATCCGCTGCTGGCGCAAGGGTCCCGTAGCTCTGGGCCACGGTCTCTGCACGCTCGTCGGCAGTGAAGATTCCCAGTGCCTCCCGCTTGTCGTAGGGCAGGTAGTCCAGGGCAAGACGACGGAAGATGTAGTCCATGATCGACTGCGAGATCCGGATGTCCGGATCGTCGGTCATGCCCGCCGGCTCGAACCGCATGTTGACGAACTTGCTCACGAACGCCTCCAGCGGGACGCCGTACTGCAGAGCGATGCTGATGGCGATCGAGAAGGCGTCCATCACGCCCGCCAGGGTCGAACCCTGCTTGCCCAGTTTGAGGAAGACCTCACCGAGGCCATCGTCAGGGTAGGAGCCGGCCGTCATGTAGCCCTCGGCACCAGCGACCGAGAAGGAAGTGGTGCGGCTCGGACGCGTCTTCGGCAGGCGCTTGCGCACCGGCTGTCCGGCGAGCGCGGCCTGCACGGCCTCGATGGTGGTGTCCACGAGCTCGTCGGCCTTCTTGGCCTTGGCATCGCTGAGCGGCTGACCCACCTTGCAGTTGTCACGGTAGATGGCCAGCGCCTTGACGCCCATCTTCCAGGCCTCGAAGTAGATCTCCTCAACCTCTTCGACCGTCGCGGTCTCAGGCATGTTGACAGTCTTCGAGATCGCACCGGAGATGAACGGCTGCACGGCCGCCATCATCCGAACGTGGCCCATCGGCGTGATGGCACGCTGACCCATCGCAGTGTCGAAGATGCTGTAGTGCTCGGGCTTGAGGCCCGGCGCATCGACCACGTGCCCGTTCTCACCGATGTACTCGATGATCGCCTCGACCGTCTCCTCGGTGTAGCCCAGGCGACGCAGCGCACGCGGAATCGTCTGGTTGACGATCTGCATGGATCCACCGCCGACGAGCTTCTTGAACTTCACGAGAGAGAAGTCCGGCTCGATGCCCGTGGTGTCGCAGTCCATCATGAAGCCGATCGTGCCGGTGGGCGCGAGGACAGAGGCCTGAGCGTTGCGCCAGCCGTTCTCCTCACCCGTCTTCAGGCAGGCCTCCCACTGCTTCTCCGCCAGCCGGAGGACATCTCCGTCGAGACTTCCCACGGTGCGGATGTTGTCGTTGGCGGCGGCATGCTTGCGCATGACGCGCTTGTGGGCGGACTCATTGCGGGCGTAGCCCTCGTAGGGCCCGACGATTCCGGCGAGCTCGGCGCTGCGCTTGTAGGCGGTGCCGGTCATGAGGCTCGTGATGGCGGCCGCGAAGGAGCGACCGGCATCGGAGTCGTAGGGCAGGCCGGTCGCCATCAGCAGCGCACCGAGATTCGCGTAGCCGATGCCGAGTTGGCGGTAGCGGCGCGTCGTCTCGCCGATCGGGACAGTCGGGAAGTCCGCGAAGCAGATCGAGATGTCCATTGCCGTGATCACGAACTCGACGGCCTTGGCGAAGCGCTCGTAGTCGAAGGTCTCATCGTCCTTGAGGAAGGTGAGGAGGTTCAGCGACGCGAGGTTGCAGGACGAGTTGTCCAGGCTCATGTACTCCGAGCAGGGGTTCGAGGCATTGATGCGCCCGGTCTCGGGGTTGGTGTGCCAGTCGTTGATGGTGTCGTCGTACTGGATTCCCGGATCCGCACAGGCCCACGCCGCTTCCGAGATGGTGCGGAAGAGCTCCCGAGCATCGACGGTCTCGACCACCCGACCATCCGTGCGAGCGGTGAGGCCGAAAGGCTCGCCGTTCTCCACCGCATGCATGAACAGGTCCGAGACGCGCACGGAGTTGTTGGCGTTCTGGTACTGGACGCTGGTGATGTCCTTGCCGCCCAGATCCATGTCGTAGCCGGCATCGCGGAGGACGCGGATCTTGTTCTCCTCGTTGACCTTGGTCTCTACGAACTCAGCGCTGTCGGGGTGATCGACGTCCAGAACCACCATCTTGGCTGCCCGGCGCGTGGCTCCACCGGACTTGATCGTTCCGGCCGAGGCATCCGCGCCCCGCATGAACGAGACGGGGCCGGAGGCGGTGCCACCGGACGACTTCAGGAGCTCCTTGCTCGAGCGAATGCGCGAGAGGTTCAGGCCGGCACCGGAGCCGCCCTTGAAGATCAGGCCCTCTTCCTTGTACCAGTTGAGGATGGAGTCCATGGTGTCGTCGACCGAGAGGATGAAGCAGGCGCTGACCTGCTGCGGGGCGGTCGTGCCGACGTTGAACCACACGGGTGAGTTGAAGCTGAAAACCTGGTGCAGGAGCATGTGCGTGAGCTCGTGCTCGAAGACGATGGCGTCATCCTCGGTGCGGAAGTAGTTGTTCTCGCGCCCGGCCTTGACGTAGGTGAGGACCACCCGGTCGATGAGCTGCCGCAGGCTCCACTCGCGCTCCTCGCTGCCCACAGCGCCACGGAAGTACTTGGTGGTGACGATGGTGGAGGCGTTGACGCTCCAGAAATCGGGGAACTCCGCTCCGCGCTGCTCGAAGACGATGTCGCCGGTCTTCCAGTTGGTCTGGACGACGTCGCGTCGTTCCCAGGTGACCGCGTCATAGGGATGGACGCCCTCGGTGGTGTAGAGCCGCTCGATGGTCAGGCCGTCGTTGCGCAGGGTGTTGTGCACGAAGGTCTCGGCGTCGTTGCTGGTGATGGTCATGCGTGGTGCCTTTCTTCCTCAAGCGGACAGTGAAATGGGAAGCCTGGGTCGTGCATCGTGCGGTTGTCAGGAAGCAGGGGGGCCGGAGGCTCCCTGGGTCGTGGGGAGAGGCTCTTGGCCGGTGGGGTCGCCCTCAGCGCGCAGCAGGGCGATCTCGGCCTCGAAGTCCTCGAGGGTGTCGAAGGAGCGGTAGACGGACGCGAAGCGCAGGTAGGCGACCTCATCGAGTTCGCGCAAGGGCCCCAGGATCGCCAGCCCCACCTCCATCGCCGGGATCTCGGCCGAGCCACCGGCCCGAAGAATGTCCTCGACCTGCTGCGCCAGCAGCGCAAGCTCATCGTCGCTGACCGGACGGCCCTGGCATGCCTTGCGCACGCCGCTGACGACCTTGGACCTGCTGAACGGCTCGGTGGCGCCCGACCGCTTCACCACGTAGAGGACAGAGGTCTCGGTGGTCGTGAAGCGGCGTGAGCACTCGGCGCACTCCCGGCGGCGGCGAATACCCAGACCCTCGTCGAACGCCCGCGAGTCCACGACCCGGGAGTCATCGCTCCTGCAGAACGGACAACGCATCTGGTGCACCCCCTTCACTTGAGCCTCATGAGTCACAGTTCTCCACCCACTAGGCCCCTGCTGGGGATGTCCTTGGGGATTCCCTGTGGAGAGCCTGTTGATAGAGCACCACAACCTGTTGATGAATCACAACGTTGTGACTACTACATCTAGGGGTAGAAACATAGGGCGTCCACAACGCTTTGGCAAGAGGAATCTGCGGCGAGTCGTAAACAAATCTGCAAGCGTGATCCGGCTCGACACCGACGCTGGGAGCAATTACGGAGTTGCATCCGGGACCGAAGTGGCTTCCGGCACTTCGGTTGCAGACGAGACGGGTGACGGGGTGGGGGCCCGGTCCGGGGTCGGAGACACCAGGGGAACGGGCTTCATCGACGACGCGGGTTGCGCTGCCGCAGCAGCACGGGCGACCGCGCGGGCCCGCTTGTTCAACGAATCCGTCACCACTTTGGCCCGCAGCCGGTAGCCATCCGCCCCGTAGTGGATCCCGTCGAATCGACCCACTCGCCGTTCGCGCGCAAGACGCTCCCAGGGCACAACGGTGACATTGGGTCGGTCCTTCGCAACATCGCGGATCATCCTGTTGAACCAGGCCGCTCGGGCCGTCGAGAAGGCGCTGTGGGCAACGTCCAGGTCGACCCAGAGCACCTGACGCTTGGGCCCCAGTCGATCGAGCATGGTGCGCACTCGCCGCTCGGTCACTGCAGGCTGCTCCCAGGAGACGTCGTTGGTCCCCATGGCCACGACGACGTACGTCGGCAGCTGATCGAGGGATCGGGCTCGCTTCAGCTGCTCCAGGCCCCAGTCCATCCGCTTGGATCCCCAGCAGCGGAATGTGGGTGTCCAGCCACTTGCCTTCATGAGGCGCATAGTGGCGGCTCGGGACTCCCGGGTGAGCGAGTCGCCGATCACGAGAACTCGCTCGCCCTCCCCCGGGCTGCCCTCGCTCGGCTTGCCCGGCCAGACCGGTCGCGGACAGGCATCCCACGGTGGGTTGCGCGGCCACGCACGATCGACGCGGTCGGTGGGGTAGGTCGGAGCTGGCGGCGCAGTGGCTTCCGCAACAGTCGGTGTGGTCGGCGACGGCGCCGCCGCATCCGCGACGCCTGACGATGTCGGCCCAGAAATCCCAGTATCCGCAGGCACCGAGGTCCACGTGTCGACATCGTCCTCGGGCAGCACCTGAGGAAGGCCCGCGGCGGGGAGCAGCAGGACGGCACCCACCCCTAGAGCCACCACACCCGCAACGGCACCCCACGCCCATGCGCGGCGGCGTCGAGGCACTCCCTGTGCTGCAGTCACGTCCCCAGTATGGGGTCATCGGACACCGGCGCGGTCAGGAGGTCGGAAGTGGAACCACGAGGCTCTGCCCCGGTACAACGGCGTCGCTGCCGAGCGAGTTGAGGTCGCGAATGGCAGTCACCACACCACGCGGATCCGCATCCGGAGCCACCTCCTGGGCAATGCGCCACAGACTCTCACCCGGCTGCACCACCACCACGCCTGTCGCCCGACCCTGATCAGCGACGGCAGTACCTGCATCGGCCTGAACCGAGCCCACGAGCATCAGCAGCGCTGCGAACGGCACCGACGCCACGACACCGAGCACAATCCGACCTCGTCGGGTCAGCTGCCACGTCGCGCGGGATCCGTTGACGCGGTGAGGAGCGGCGGGGAAGGGGGCCGCGTACGTCATGGTGTTGCCTCTCTGTCGAATGGTGCGAAGCGATCGGACTGTCTCGGTGTTCGAGCAAGGTCGTCTGACCCAACTCGAACACCTGTTCGATCGAACGCGTGTACGATTTGTATCACTGGAGGGGCGACACGTCCAGAATATTCGAACATATGTTTGATTCGGCGTGTCGTCCTCGCTAACGTGACACCCGAACGCTGACGCAGGGGTCTGACATCCCTGGCACTCAGCGCAGGCGAGACCGGCACGACGAGCAAGACCAGCACGACGAGCAAGACCAGCACGACGAGCAAGACCAGCACGACGAGCACGACGCCAGCCGCACCCTCAGGAGGCCCGCACATGACCGCACGCATCACCGAGCTGCCCGACGGCCCATCCGATGCCACCGGATTGACCCCTCGCCAGCAGGCGATCCTTCGTGTGATCCGCGAGAGCGTCGAGGTGCGCGGCTACCCACCGAGCGTGCGCGAGATCGGGGAGGGCGTGGGCCTGACCAGCCCCAGCAGCGTCGCCCACCAGCTCACCACCCTTGAGCGCCTCGGCTTCCTGCGCCGCGACCCTCATCGTCCTCGTGCACTCGTCGTCTCCGATCCGAATGAGACGGACGTCGCCGCATCCGCGACCCAGGAAGATCTGGACAGCAGCGGCTCCACATCCACGAAGCCGCCGCGTCTCCGCGCGGTCGCGGACATCGCCCCGGTGCCCGGTCACGATGTCGATCAGCCCACGTACGTTCCGCTCGTGGGACGCATCGCCGCCGGCGGCCCGATCCTGGCCGAGCAGGAGGTGGAGGCCGTCTTCCCCCTCCCCCGCGACCTTGTGGGCACCGGTGACCTCTTCATGCTCAAGGTTGTCGGGGACTCCATGATCGACGCCGCCATCTGTGACGGGGACTGGGTCGTGGTGCGACAGCAGAACACTGCCGACAACGGCGACATCGTCGCAGCCCTGCTGGACGATGAAGCCACGGTGAAGACGTTCAAGCGCCGCGACGGCCACGTGTGGCTGATGCCTCACAACCCGGCATACGCCCCCATCCTCGGGGATGAGGCCTCCATCATGGGCAAGGTCGTGAGCGTCCTCCGTCGACTCTGACGTCCGGCATCGGGGTGGCACCTCGCGACAGCCGGTGGGATGGCGCACCATGGCTACATGCGTCTTCCCCCGCTTCTGCTCACTGTGCTGCTCCTGGCTGGATGTGCTCCCGCCGCAGCCGATGGATCTGACGATCCAGGCGACGGGCCCTCGGTCGATGCTGCCTTGACCAGCCCGGAGCCCTCGCTGTCACTCACTGCGACACCACCGATCTCGCCAGCACCGGCATCGTCGCCAGCGCCGTCGTCCTCATCATCATCGTCATCGTCGCCCTCCGGCTCCGCTCCCGTCACCTTCTCCGGTGAAGCACTGGCGCCTGATGGGAGCTCCAGCGCGCTCTCCACCAGCACCTTGACCGAACCGGCACCCGTCGGGGCATTCGTCCTCGGTGATTCCATCAGCCTGTCGATCGCCCCGGACCTGTCCAGGCTCGGCTATCCGGTCACCGGGCGCGTCGGCCAATCAGCGAACGCGGAGTTCCTGCAGGCTCAGCTTTCGACTGTCACCGCCCAGCAGGCGCCCGCCTGGGTGATCGTGCTCGGCACCAACAACCGTGGTGATACTGACGACATCGCACGCCTGGACGAGTGGCTGCGCACGATCCACCGCCTGCGATCGGGAAAGCCTCGACAGCATGTGTACTGGGTGACACCGCATCGCCCCGCGGAGTACGACGGCGGGCTCCGCAACTTCGATCTGGGCGAGTTCAATGCCGCCCTCAAGGAGGCCGCGGATCAGCGCCGCTGGCTCGACGTCATCGACTTCACGTCGGCGGCAACCGCACATCCGGAATGGTTCGCGCAGGATGGCGCACGACTCCATCCCGGGGTTGACGGGCAGGCCGCCCTCATCGATCTCATCGCGGGTCCCGATGCACCGTTGGCCGACCAATCCCGTGCCATCACCACCTTGACCTGGCCCACACCGACACCGGAACCCGAGGTGGCGGACGAGGAGCCCATCGACGCCGTGGAGTTCACGAACGAGTAGTCGCCCACCAGCGATCCGCGGTCAGGTGGATGCCGGCTTAAGGTCGTCTCGCAGTCGCTCCAGTGCCCCGATCACGGTGGACCGGTCCGTGGTGTACCAGAACGGCGGGAGGCTCTCGCGAAGTGCGCGACCATATCTGGCCGTCGCCAGCCGGGAGTCCAGCACGGCCACGACGCCACGGTCGTCGGGACTTCGAATCAGTCGCCCGGCCCCCTGCGCCAGCAGCAGACCCGCACGCGGAACGGAGATGGCAGCGAACCCTGAACCGCCTGCCTCATCCACCGCACGTTGTCGAGCGGCCAGGAGCGGATCGTCGGGGCGGGGAAAGGGAATTCGGTCGATGACCACGAGCGAGCAGGACTCCCCGGGGACATCGACTCCCTGCCAGAGCGACACCGTTCCAAGCAGCGTGCTTGAAGGATCGGCAGCGAACCGCTCCACCAGACCCGCCACCGCGTCACCGCGCTGCTGGACGAGCAGGGGCAGATCATCGCGTCCGCCCAGGCGCACCCGCAGGTACTCGGCAGCCCGCTCCACCCCGCGCCAACTGCTGAACAGCGCCAGCGTGCGCCCGCCCGCAGCCTCGATCAGGTCAGCAAGCTCATCCAGGGCCTCCATCGGAGTGCCCTCACGTCCCGGTGGTGGAAGATCCTTGGCGACGTACAGGATCCCCTGACGTCCATGGTCGAACGGCGATCCGACATCCACCGCCGTCGCCGTCTGGTCAAGTCCGACGGAGGCGAGCAGTGAGCTGAAGCCCCCGCCCACCGTCAAGGTCGCACTCGTCAGGACCACCGGCCCCACATCGAAGAGTGCCGATCTCAGCAGGCCTGCGACGGACAGGGGCGCCAGTCGCAGTGCCGGGGAGCGACCGCTGGATCCGGTGTCGCCTGGATCCAGCCACACGACGTCGTACTCACCCATGCCGAGGAAGCGGCCTGCGATGTCATGAACCTCCTCGACCGACCCGACCGCGCGCTGTCGCGCCGCCTGCGCCTCGGGATCGGACGCATCTCGACCGGCGTTGATCTCCGACACGGCCAGGTGGAAGGTGTCGCGCACCATGGTCAGGGCGAGCAGCAGATCCCTCGACCATTCCTCCACCCGGGTCGGCCCGGTGAGATCACCAGCAGCGGACCTCAGGGAGTCGTCCAGATTCTCGACCGCAACGTCGAGTCGTTCCGCAGTCTCCGGATCCACAAGACGCCGCGCACCGGTCACCGCCCGATCGACGAAGGGGACAGACAGTTCATTCGTGACGGCGGCCGTCGCACGATCGACGAGCTCGTGCGCCTCGTCGACGACAACAGCGTCGTGGTCGGGAAGAACGGGCACACCCTCGAGGGCATCGATGGCGAGCATCGCGTGATTGGTGACGACGATGTCGGCCTCCTGCGCCTGCTGGCGATGCAGAGCCGTGAAGCATTCCTCCCCGAACGCGCAACGACTCTCGCCGACGCACTCACGTCGTCCGACGGAGAAGGCTCGCCAGACCCGAGGGTCAAGCTCGTCCGGGTAGTCATCACGGTCGCCCGTCGTGGTCTGCTCGGCCCATGCGCGAAGCGCCTTGGCCTGCTGGCCGAGGGCGCTGGTGGGCGTCTCGAAGAGCGCCTCAGCATCGTCATCCTGGGATGCCGACCCGTTGAGTCGCTGCAGGCAGATGTAGTTGTTCCGTCCCTTGAGGACGGCGTACGACAGCGGCCGGTCCAGGATCGGCGCAAGGGCCTCCGCGACGCGGGGCAGGTCTCGCTCGACCAACTGCCTCTGCAGGGCCAGCGTTGCCGTGGCGATGACCACCGACTGGTGATCTCCCGACGTCGCATGCAGCGCCGCGGGGACGAGATAGCCGACTGACTTGCCCGTTCCCGTCCCTGCCTGGATGACCGCGTGGGTCTCTTCGGACATCGCCTCGGCGACCAGCCGCACCATCTCGCGCTGACCATCACGCGACTGGCCGCCGATTCCGGCGATCACGGCGTCGAGGGCCACGCTCTCGACCGTTGGCTCACCTCCAGATTCACTCACCGGAGGGCCCAGCCTCGAGGTCGGCAAAGTCACTCGCCAATGAAGCAGGCACGCGCGCACGCAACCGGGTCCCGGAGTCGTCATGCTCCTCTGAGATGACCTCGCCGGTCCGGTGGGCTCGACTGATGAGGTCACCTCGCGCATACGGGACCATGACATCGACCTCGACCAGACCGGTGGGCAGATCGACCTCGATCGCCTCCAGCAACTCGTCAATGCCGAGTCCTGATCGGGCCGAGACGACCACGGCATGCGGCTCCCGCCTCAACAGCCGGGCAATCACCTCAGGATCGGCGACGTCGGCCTTGTTGACGACGATCAGCTCAGGAACACCGCCCGCATCGATCTCGTTCAGCACCTCACGCACAGCGGAGATCTGGTCTTCGGGCGCCTCATCGGACCCGTCGACCACGTGCAGGATCAGGTCCGAGTCGCGCACCTCCTCCAACGTCGAGCGGAAAGCCTCCACCAGCTGGTGCGGAAGGTGCCGCACGAAGCCGACGGTGTCGGCAAGGGTGAACTCCCGGCCATTGGGCAGGTGCGCCTTGCGGACCGTCGGATCCAGGGTTGCGAAGAGCGCGTTCTCGACGAGCACTCCCGCACCCGTCAGACGATTGAGCAGGCTCGACTTCCCCGCATTCGTGTATCCCGCAATCGCGACGCTCGGCATGCCCGAACGATTCCGGGACGCTCGCTGGGTCGTGCGGGCCGTCTCCATCTCGCGAATCTGCTTGCGAAGCTTCGCCATCTGGGATCGGATCCGCCGACGATCAGTCTCGATCTTCGTCTCACCGGGACCTCGGGTGCCCACACCACCCCCGGCACCACCTCCGGCACCGCCGCCCTGACGTGACAGGGACTCACCCCAGCCCCGCAGCCGGGGCAGCAGGTACTGCATCTGCGCCAGGCTCACCTGGGCCTTGCCCTCGCGACTTCGCGCATGCTGGGCGAAGATGTCGAGGATCAGCCACGTGCGGTCGACGACCTTGACCTTCACCACCTCCTCCAGCTGCCGAAGCTGACCGGGAGTCAGCTCACCGTCGCAGATGACGGTGTCGGCCCCCGAAGCCACCACGATGTCGCGAAGCTCACGCGCCTTGCCCGAACCCAGGTACGTGGCCGGGTCCGGGGAGTCCCGACGCTGGATGACACCTTCCAGAACCATCGAGCCTGCCGTCTCCGCGAGGAGCGCAAGCTCACGCATGCTGCGATCTGCCTCGGCTGCGGTGCCCTCGGTCCATACTCCCGCGAGAACCACGCGCTCGAGCCGGACCTGCCGGTACTCGACCTCGGTGACATCCTCCAGCTCCGTCGACAGGCCGGCGACGCGCCGCAGGGCCTGACGCTCCTGGAGTTCGAGGGCGCCCGTGTCCGAGTCGGCTGGATTCGTTGTCGATCGTCCGGACGGGTTCGTCGGGGTGTCGGCCTCATGATTCGTCGTCATCGTGTCCAAGGGTGTCACGACACCAGACATCTGCGTTGGGCGCATCCACAGTTCCTTCACCCGCACGCAGGCGCGTGGGCCGAGGGGCTGGCTAGGGTGGCACGGTGCTGACACGCAACCTTGGCCCCGACCTGACCGTAAGTGAACTGGGACTGGGCTGCATGCCCATGTCGTCCCACTACGGCGCAGCCGATCCGACTGTCTCGCGCCGAACCCTCGAGCGCGCTGTGGAAGCGGGTGTGACCTTCTGGGATTCAGCCGCCGCCTATGGCCACGGTGCCAATGAGGAGCTTCTCGCCCCTGTCGTGGCCCGCCACCGCGATCGGCTGGTCATCGCCACCAAGTTCGGGATCGAACCGGACGGCTCGCTCTCCGGACGGCCACAGGATGCACACCGGGCCCTCGATGAGAGCCTCCACCGGCTGGGGTGCGACTACATCGACCTGTGGTACCTCCACCGCGTCGACCCCAACATCCCGATCGAGGACACGGTCGAGGCGATGGCGATGGCCGTCCAGTCGGGAAAGGTCCGCTTCCTCGGGCTCTCCGAGGCCAGCGCCACGACTCTGAGGCGTGCGCACGCCATCCACCCGATCGCCGCCCTGCAGAGCGAGTGGTCGCTGTGGTCGCGTGACATCGAGGCCGAGGTGCTGCCGACAGCCCGCGAACTCGGGGTGGGGATCGTTCCCTACAGCCCGCTGGGCAGGGGATTGCTCACCGGTCAGGTGACGGATCGCGCGATGCTCGCCCCCGATGATCGACGCCTGTCCGGGCCTCGCTTCTCTGAGGAGCACTTCGACCACAATCGACAGCTCGTCGTCCAGCTCGAGGCAGAGGCTGCTCGTCTCGAGTGCTCGGCCCCTCAACTGGCTCTCGCATGGGTGCTCGCGCAGGGCGACGACGTCGTGCCGATCCCGGGCACCCGCTCCGTCCATCATCTTGAGGAGAACATCGGCGCGACACAGGTCGTCCTGGATCATGCGACGCGGGATCGCATCGGCGCGCTGATGCAGGGCGTGGCCGGCGACCGGTATGCCCACAATCAGGGCTATGGGGATACGCCCCCTCGCGACTGATCCTCGCTTGCGGCGACCAGGCCCCCGATTCTTCGGTATTCCTGGATTGCCAGTTCCTAGCCGACGGGCAGCAGCACTGTTCCGCGCGCGACAAGCTCTGCCGGCCCGCGAAGGAGCAGTGAACCGGCACGTGTCTGGATGACCTCAACCGTGCCGCCTGGAACGTCCACCCGATATGTGGTCTCGCCTTCGACCTGCGGCTCCTCACGGCGCCGAGCGACCCACGCCACAGCGCAGGCTCCGGTACCGCAGGACTGCGTCTCCCCCACACCTCGCTCGTGCACGCGCATGGCCACATGTCGAGGACCACGCACGACGACGAATTCGACGTTGGCCCCGTCCGGGAAGCTGCTTGGCGGATCGATCACCGGTGCGGCCAGAAGATCCCCCGCTTCGGCGAGGTCGTCCACGAAGACCACCGCGTGGGGATTGGGAGCGAACGCCGGCGAAGCCGTCCACCGGTGCGACCCGACACAGACGTTCACTCCTGTGGTCGACGCGGGTGACGACGCACCTCCCATGTCGATCGTGATCGAACCGTCCTCATGCAGGATCGACGTCCTCGGGCCACCCCGCGTGCCGATGACGACTTCGGCGTCCGTGACGAGTCCGGTCGCATGCAGGTAGCGCACGAAGACGCGAGCACCGTTCCCACACATCTCGGCAACCGAGCCATCCGCGTTTCGGTAGTCCATGAAGTACTCGGCGATACCTGCCTCATCGGCATATTCGGGAACGTGCTCCGTGCGCACCACCCGCAGGACCCCGTCGCCTCCGATGCCACGGCGACGGTCGCACAGGAACTGAACCTGCTGCACCGTCAGATCGCGGGATCCACCCAGGTCTGGCACCAGCACGAAGTCGTTGCCCGTGCCGTGTCCCTTGACGAAGGGAACCTCGTCGAATTCCGCCATGACGTCAGCCTAATCGTCGGCCGTGTTCACGACGATCGCTCACGCCCCGGCGGCGGTATACGCGGCCGACACAGCGGCGAGGACATGTGGCCAGGTCTCCATCGGGGCAACCGATCGATTGTGCTCGGTCATGGCCAGGAGAAGCTCGCGGTTCGTCGCAACGCGGATCAGGGCGGCCACCATCCCCGCGTCGTCAGCAGCCAACAGGCCTTCGACACCGTTGTTGATGAACTGAGTGCTGCCCGACTGCGCTCGCGCAATGACAGGCAATCCGGCAGTCCGAGCCTCCAGAGCGGCGAGCCCGAATGACTCCTTGATCGACGGCTGGACATAGACGTCGGAGTTCGCGAGCACCTGGCGAATACCTGTTCGATCCAGCCGACCCGTGAAGCGGACCACATCGTCGAGACCGCTGGACCGCGCCTGCCGTTCAGCCCGGTCGCGGGCAGGCCCGTCCCCAACGAGGGTCGCAGTCAGCTCCACACGCCCAGCAAGGCCGGCCCTGGCCCGATCCAGCATCCGCAGCAAAGGCCCTGTCCGCTTGCGCGGGGCCAAACGCATGACGGTGGCGACGCGCACCCGATTGCCCTCCACTCCCACCGGCTCCACCACCCAGTCGGCAGGGTCGATTCCATTGGGCAGAACGAGCACCTCGCCGGACCGAGGCAGGCCGGCTGCCACACGTGCGGCAGCGAGGTCACTCACCGCGCTGAGGGTCACCCCCCAGTCAGTCCACCGTGCGAGGGCATCGCTTGCACCGAACGCCGGTCGCGCCAGGCCACCCCAGACGCTGTGGACCGTCACCAGCGTGGGCAGCCCCCTGTCGTGGGCCGCGCGCACAGCACCCCAGGCAAACGGGGAGATCACCCCTGCATGCACGTGCACCACATCAACCGGATCCGCATCGAGTACCGCACCCACCTCCCGACGCGTCCGGGGGTGGACGGGCAATTCGAACGGCACGCGGGCTGCCACTCGATGGAGACGGATGCCGTCGACAATGTCGGTGCCGGCGAAGACAGCGCCATGACCGGGCGTGGCGGTGATGACGCGAACCTCGTCCCCAGCTGCGACCTGCCGACCCGCCAATGCCCGAACCTGCGACTCGATACCGCCGGTTCGGGGCGCGAAGCAGTCGCTGACGTGGGCCACCCTCATGGACCGTGACGCTACGCCACCCGACCGGCAAGCGGAGCCAAGCACCACCCGCCAAGGCCCAGCGGTCCTGCGCCAGAATGGCTCCATGACCTCCCGAACCCTCGTGTTCGTGCACGCGCATCCCGACGACGAGGCTCTCCTCACCGCCGGGACCATGGCTCGTGCCGCCCGCGAAGGCCACCGCGTCGTCCTCGTCGTCGCCACCAATGGCGAGGCGGGCCTGACTTCCTCTGCCTTCGCACCCGATCTGGGCTCCACCCGGCAGACCGAACTGGCTGCTTCCGCGTCGGCCCTCGGGGTCGCACGCACCGTCATGCTCGACTATCCCGATTCGGGCCTCCACGGCGAGAATCCGGACGGGTTCTGCCACGTAGGACGCTTCACCATCGGCCGACGCATCGCCGAGGTCTGCGCCGAGGAGGGCGCCGACGTGCTGGTCGGGTACGACCCCTCCGGTGGCTACGGCCACCCGGACCACGTGCAGGTGCATCGGTCGGTCCGGACGGCTCAGACCCTGTGTCCCGCACCACCGCGCCTGTTCGAGGCGACCCTGCCTCGCGAGCCCATCGCTCGCGCTGCTCGCGCTGCTGCCCTCTCGCGTCTCACCCCAGCCGGCTTCGATCCTGCGGAATTCGCCACGGCGTGGACACCCAGCCGCGACATCACCCATCGAGTGGACGTGCGCGGGGTGATGTCCTCCAAGACCGCTGCACTGCGGGCGCACGCCTCGCAGGCGGCCGCAGACGGCACGACGCGAACCCTTGCCGTCCTCACACGCCTGCCAGCACCCGTGCGGTCACTTGTGCTCGGGACGGAGTTCTACGTCGCCGTTCCCGCTGCCGCGACGGCCTCGTCCACCAGTGTCGGCGAGTCGTAGGCCAGCCACATGATGCGCCCGTCCCGACGGAACCAGCGCTGCTGCCGTCGGGCGAAGCGCCTTGTGGCATCGACAGTCCGCTGGCGCGCCTGCTCTTCGGTGATCTCACCGGCCAGGAAGTCGAGGACCTGCTGGTAGCCGAGCGCCCGCGCTGCTGTCGGCGTGTCTGCCAGACCTCGGGCCTGCAGTGCGCGGACCTCATCCACGAAGCCCTCCTCCCACATCCGATCAACGCGCAGTGCGATCCGCTCGTCCAGCTCTGGGCGAGGGATCTCCAGCCCGAGCCGCACTGTCGGATAGACGCCGACCGGCTCCGGCAACTGTGCGACAAAGGGCTCACCCGTGAGCCGGATGACCTCAAGGGCCCGCACGATGCGTCGACCATTGGTCGGCAGGATGGCCGCCGCCGCCGACGGATCTACCTCAGTGAGACGAAGATGCATCTCCCCCGCACCCAGCCTGGCGAGGTCGGCTTCCAGCTCCTCGCGCACCTGAGGATCGGTGCCCGGGAATCTCAGGTCGTCCAGGACAGCAGCCACGTAGAGCCCGCTGCCGCCCACGACGACGGGGCGTGAGCCTCGCATCCGAATGTCGTCGATGGCGGCCCGGGCACTCTCCTGGAACTCCGCAACGCTGATGCCGTGGTTCATGTCCCAGGTGTCGACCATGTGATGCCGGACGCGTGCACGTTCGTCCGCGGACGGAGAGGCCGTGCCGATGTCCATTCCTCGGTACACCTGCATCGAGTCGGTGCCGACGACCTCTCCATCGATACGTTCAGCGACCTCGACCGCCAACGCTGACTTGCCCGACGCGGTGGGGCCGACGATGGCTACGACGCCGGGACCACCTGCGGGTTGGTCGGTCACGTCCGCAGCGCAGGCATCCCGAGCAGGACACCGGTCGCCGGCTCGACCTGCTCACGGTCGGCGAGATCACCGGCTCGAGTGCGGCGCACGCCGAGGATTCGATCGGCGACAAGATGGTGCGGTGCCGCGTACGTGACCTCAGCGGTCACCATGTCGCCCGGCCTCGGGACTCCCACGCTCGGATCGATCGCCACATGGACGAGGCGATTGTCGGGCGCCCGTCCGGACAGTCGCTCCGTCTGATCGTCCTTCCGACCTTCGCCCTCAGCGATCAGGACCTCGAGCGCCAGGCCCTCCTGGCGTTGATTCTCCGCCCAGGCCACCTCGTTCACGACGGCAAGAAGTCGCTCGTACCGCTCCTGCACGATCTCCTTGGGAATCTGATCGTCCATCGTCGCCGCCGGAGTTCCCGGTCGCTTGGAGTACTGGAACGTGAACGCGTTGGCGAACCGTGCCTCGCGCACAACATGCATCGTCTGCTCGAAGTCCGCTTCAGTCTCTCCCGGAAATCCCACGATGATGTCGGTGGAGATCGCCGCTTCCGGCATCGCCGCACGCACACGCTCAATGATGCCCAGGTACTTCTCCTGACGGTAGGAGCGACGCATCCGCTGGAGTACTGCATCGGACCCAGACTGCAGGGGCATGTGCAACTGCGGCATCACGTTCGACGTCTCGGCCATGGCCGCGATCACATCGTCCGTGAAGTCGCGAGGATGCGGGCTCGTGAACCGGACTCTCTCGAGCCCATCGAGCTCACCGCAGGCGCGGAGCAGTTTGGAGAAGGCCGCCCGGTCACCGAATTCAGACCCATATGCGTTGACGTTCTGTCCGAGCAGGGTGATCTCCAGGACCCCCTGATCCACCAGTGCTCGGATCTCTCCCAGGATGTCTCCCGGACGCCGATCCTTCTCCTTGCCGCGGAGAGCCGGAACAATGCAGAACGTGCACGTGTTGTTGCATCCCACGCTGACCGACACCCACGCGGCATAGGCGCTGTCCCGCTTCGTGGGCAGCGTCGAGGGAAAGACCTCGAGTGCCTCCAAGATCTCCACCTGGGCTTCCTGCTCGATGCGCGCACGCTCGAGCAGGACGGGTAGCGAACCGATGTTGTGAGTGCCGAAGACCACGTCGACCCACGGTGCCTTGGCAAGGATGTCGCCTTGGTCCTTCTGCGCCAGACATCCGCCGACGGCGATCTGCATTCCGGGATGGGCGTCCTTGACCGGCACCAGATGACTGAGGTTTCCGTAGAGGCGATTGTCGGCGTTCTCCCGGACCGCGCACGTGTTGAATACGACGACGTCGGCCTGCTGACCCTCGGGGGCGGTGACATAGCCCGCATCCTCGAGCAGCCCGGAGAGACGCTCGGAGTCGTGAACGTTCATCTGGCACCCGTAGGTGCGAACCTGGTAGGTGCGTGACCCGGCTTCGATGGCATCCTCCGTCGCGGCGTCACGCCCTGCGATGGACATCCCACTCACGACGTGGCCTCCCTTGATGGCTTTGCGCGACAGACCCTGCATATCAACCTTGCGTCACAGGAGTCTATTGACAAGGGTCATCGACGCCCTATCGAGCCTGACCGGTCGTGGGAGCACAGGGCACGACCCCTCCGACCGAGGCGCGTGCGGCAACTATCAGGCCGCTTACAGCCTCGGCGTTCGTCACGATGTCCATGTGATTGACACCAGGGAGGGTGCGAATGTCACACGACGGATCGGGGGTCCACGCCTCCGGGGCCCGGTTCATCCACGAGCTGTCGCCCCCGTCTCCGTCAGCCTCGATCGGGGCTGGGCTCGTCGAATTCCAGAACCCTGTGCACTCAGGTTCGTCGCACGTGCCTGTGCGCTCGTCGACGTCATCGAAGGCATAGCCCACGGTCGTCGGCAGGTCGATCCCGAAGACGAACCTGCTTGGGATCGGCAGTTGCTCATGTGCCACTGACCCTTGGCGGAACCAGTCCTGATCGTCAAGGGAATACCTTGCCGCAGCCCGCCCCATTGCGACAGCGCCGGCATCGTCGAGCAGATCCGCCGCATCCGCGGCTCGGTACTCACGGTCACCGTTGGTGAAGAGGACAGCATCGCCGTACACGCTCGACTGGAGACCCAGGCCCATCTCACCCACCCAGGTGGGATCGACAGGCGAGGCATTCTCGTTGTCCGTGTCCCAGCTCCATCCCTCCTGGAACGCCCAACGCAGGCAGTCACTGCAACCGGAGAACTGCCCGGCAAAGCCGTAGAGGAACGCGATGTGCGACTCCACCCAGGCCGGATCCACCACTCGGAGCGCGTGATAGGCCATGAGGCAGCCCTGGCTGTGGCAGGCGATCACGGCCTTCGTTCCGTCAGCCTGTGCGACTGCTCGCTCCACAAGATCGGTGAAGTCCTTGACGAAGGAGTTGTCCCCAGGGGCATATCGATAGTCGAACGGGAGGCAGTACACATCGGCATCAACCGTCCAGCCGGCCTGCTCGAGCTGGTCGGCAAGGGCCAGGTATCGAGGACACTCCGCGCTGAAGTCCTCACCCACCGACACTGGCGCCACCGACACCCCGGGCTGGTTCTCGGCGGCCCCCCGTCCATCGATCACCAGTGACAGCCACCTCGGCACCTGGTCAGCCGCACTTCGGGGCAGGCCGCTCGCCACGGAGTAGTCCAGCGCGCTCGAGGCACCCTCTGGAAGCACCTCGACGGGATTCATGGCGGGCACCAGGAAGGTGAAGCTCGTGGTGGCGTCGGTGGTGTCCACCGTCACGTTGAGGGCGCTCATCCCCAGGCCGGGGGCAAATACGATCGGCGCCATCGACTGCACAGATCCACCACTCGGCGACGGGGGCTGCACAGATCCACCACTCGGCGACGGGGGGCTCGTACAGGCTGCGAGCGCAAGTGCGATCGAACCGGCGACCAGGGCTGACAGCCATATCCTGCGTCGTCCTACGGGCACGGCCTTCGTGGACTGGGGCGGAGTGATCATGCGGCAGGCGCAGCGGCCGACTCCGCCTGGACCTTCTCGTAGTAAGCCTCCTCGGCTTCCCGTCGCGGGTAGGCGAAGAGCACGAGAAGCAGTCCCAGCAGAGTCAGGATCAAGGCGATGCCCATGGCTCCTGACTTCCCTTCCGTGAAGGCGACCGCGGCCGAGTCGAGGATGGTCTGAGCCGTGGACCCTGAGTACTGCGAGGCCACCGACTGGGCACCCTCGAACGACGACGTCAGCTGCTCTGCGGTGGCCTGACTGACCTTCGACGCCTCGGATGCCGGAAGCGCCGACAGATCCTTGGAGATCCGCACGGCATACGCCCCAGCCAGCACCGCACCCATGAAGGCCTGGACGATCGCCCCGCCCAGGTCCCTGGTCAGGTCCAGGAAGGCCGACCCCATGCCGCCGCGACTTGCCGGGACAGAGTTCATGAGCGAGCGCGATGCCGGAGTGGCCGCGAGTCCCACACCCGTGCCGACAAAGGCGTAGGCCACGAGCACCCACAGGATGGAGGCACCCGTGTGCCACGTGGTCAGCATGATCGTGAAGGCGACGGCCACGGAGCCAAGGCCCAGCATGAACGTGAACTGAGATCCCTTGCCAGCGATCAGATGCCCGGCAACCTGCCCGAAGATGGCCGTGCAGATGGCCGAGGGCAGCACGACGGCTGCTGAGATCAGCGGTGAATATCCCAGCACGTTCTGCATGAACTGCTGTCCGACGAACATCGCACCGATCAGGGAGCCGAAGGTGATCGCCCCCGCCACGAAGGCGACCCAGAACGTTCGCGCCTTCGCCAGGGGAAGTGACATCAAGGGCCTCGAGGCTCGTGTCTGACGCCAGAAGAACGCGGCCAGGACAACGGCCACGACTGCGATCCCCATCAGCCGGGAGACGGTCAGGCCCTCATCCAGGTGCTCGATCCACAGCACCAGTCCGCCGACGCCGACGATCGACAGGACACCGCCGAGATGGTCGACCGCGAACGTCTCCTCCTGCGAGTGCCACGGCAGGACCCACAGCCCGATCACCAGGGCGACCACCACCAGCGGCAGGCTGATGAGGAACACGGACCCCCACCAGAAGTACTCGAGCATCCAACCGCCGATCACCGGGCCCACCGCAGCGAAGCCACCCCCGAGCCCAGACCACAGGGCGATGGCGGTGATCCTCGGGCGACCCCGGTAGAGGGCCCCGATGATCGACAGGGTCGTCGGGAACACGAGCGCGGCAGCGATGCCACCGAGGAGCCTCGCGACGATCAGCACCTCGACGTTGGGCGCCCAGGCCGCGAGCATCGAGGTCGGCACCGTCGCGATAGCACCCACGACGAAGAGCAGCTTGCGTCCGTAACGATCACCGAGGCTGCCCAGGTACAGCACTGTGCTGGCCAGACCCAGGGCGAAGGCGTTGGCGACCAGGGTGAGCTGGTCCTGGGATGCGCCGAGGTCGGCACCGATCGTGGGCAGCGCGACGTTCGCCACCGCGAGATTGATGTTCGCGACGATGGCACCCGTCACCAGGGCAACGAGCACCCAGGCACTGCGCGGCGGCGTGTCGGATGTGGCGGCTACCACGGCCTTCGAATTCCCTGGGGGCTGAATCTGACTCGGTTGACTCACCGGCTCACAGTAGTGCGGATCGCCCCGACGATGCCGAGAACGGCCGCTGGTGGGTTCCAGCCGCCATTCCCGTCGCGCGACAAATCGGGGGTAAGGCCTCAGGCAACCGGTACGGGCTCCGGCGCATCGTCCGTGACCTCATCCTCGCCGGGCTCGATCTGGACGCGAGGCAGAACCTTGTCCAGCCAGCCTGGCAGCCACCAGTTGGAGCGCCCCAGCATCGACATCAGCGAGGGAACGAGGACGAGTCTGACGAGGAACGCATCGATGAGCACCGCCGACGCCAGCGCTAGGCCGAACAGCTTGATGGTGCTGTTGGTGCTCGGGACGAAGGCGAGGAAGACGCTAGCCATGATCGCCGCGGCGATGACGACCACTCGACCGGATCCGGCCAGACCGCGCCGGACGGCCGCCAGGTTGTCGCCCGTGCGCATCCACTCCTCCTGCATGCGCGTGACGAGGAAGACCTGGTAGTCCATCGACAGCCCGAACAGGATGGAGAACACCATGATCGGCAGGAACGGGAAGATGGGTCCGGTGCTGACCACGCCCAGCGGACCGCTGAGCCACCCCCACTGGAAGACCGCGACCGTGATGCCCATCGCCGCCGCAAAGGACAGCAGGCTCGTGAGCGCAGCGGTCAACGGCACGACGATCGAATGGAAGAGCAGAACCAGGGCCAGGAATCCCAGGCCGATGACGATGGCGAGGAAGATCGGCAATGCGTCGCCCAGGACCGTCGTGAAGTCACTGGTGATCGCCTGGGTGCCTCCGACGTAGAGCTTGACTCCGGTCGCCTCCTCGATCGAGGGGTTCACCTCCGTTCGCAGGCGGTCCAGAAGTGCCGTCGTGGCCTCGTCCTGAGGAGACGTCGTCGGGTACACCGCGATGACCTGAACTGCAGGAGCGGCCCCATCGGCAGACCCGGCCGCGGCACCCGCCGCGCTGAGCTTGCCCAGAACGGGCAGCACCTCGAGGCTCGGCGACGTGCCGGCTACACCCTCAGCGGCCGTCAGTCCGGCGACCACCTGGCCGAAGGCCTCTGGGGAGTTGGCCTCGGACAGGTCCGCCACCACCAGGAACGGTCCGTTCACACCGGGGCCGAAGCCCTCGGCGCGCAGGTCATACGCGATTCGGGCGGCGGATCCCTCGGGCTTGCCCGAGTCGTCGGCGAAGCCCTGCCGAAGGCTGAACAGCGGAATGGCCAGGACGACGACGATCGCCAGAGCGAACAGGGCCGGGATGATCGGGCGCTTCTGCAGCGTGCGCCCGTAATGGGCCCATGCCTTGCCCTCGGGATGCCCGACCATGGCCCCGGGCTTCTTGCCCCATGGCAGGCGCCATGCAATCGCCTTGGTGCCCAGCAGGCTCAGGACTGCGGGAAGCATCCACAGCGCCGAGAGCATGACCGCGAGGACCGTGACTGCTGCAGCGACCGCAAGTCCGTTGAAGAAGTTGATGCCCAGCACGAACAGGCCCAGCAGCGCGATGATGACGGTGCTGCCCGCGAAGAGGACGGCCCGGCCGGCGGTCTCGACGGCCTCGATCGCCGCCTCCTTGGCCTCTCGGCCATGGAGCAGCGCCTGGCGGTAGCGATTCGTGACGAACAGGGCGTAGTCGATGCCCACTCCCAGACCGATCATGGCTGCCAGAGTCGGGGCGAAGGTCGCGACATCGAGGAAGTTCGCGACCAGCAGCACACCCATCTGACCCATGGCCAGACCGATCACCGCGACGATGATGGGAAGACCCGCAGCAATGATGGAGCCGAAGGCGATCAGCAGGATGATGATCGCAACCAGCAGTCCGATGCCCTCGCTGCTTGGAGGCTCCTGGCCAGCGAACTCCAGGACCTGCCCCTGGGCTCCCGCCCGGAGGCCGTCCGAATTCAGGCCCTCGACCGTTGCCAGCAGTGCCTTGGCGTCATCCGTGGACACGCTCATGGCGCCGTCGGCATCGGTTGCGAACGAGATCGTCGCGTAGGCCACGGTGCCGTCCGGGCTCACCGCGGAGAACTGCGAGGCGAGCAACTGCTGCTCCTCCGGCGTCAGTGCCTGCATCGCGGCCATATCGATATCGGGGGCCGGACAATCGCTGCCCAGCGAGACGCCCTGCGGATCCAGTGGGTTCGTCACACAGGTGACCGAGCCCAGAGCAGCTATCTCCTCGAGTGCAGGCACGACGCGCTGTGCCACAGCCGGATCGATCGCCGTCCCCGTGTCCGGTGACCAGACAACCGTGGCACCCCCATCGATGCGGCTGGTGTCCGTGCCGCTGCTCATCAGCAGGTCGGTGGCGATCTTGGACTCGGTGTCCGGCAGATCGAAGGAATCGTTCAGATCACCGCCCAGTTGGAGACCCATCCCGACGACGACAACAAGTGCCACCAACCACGAGATGAGAGCGATGATCGGACGGCGAACGGCCCAAGCGGACACGACAGGCATGACGACTCTTCCGGTTACACGAAGTGGGAGAGGCATTCCCCCACGCTGACTTGGCTCTAGCGAACGCTACCGTTCCCTAACTGTCAAATCAGAGAACGATCAGTTTCGCGGCGTGTTATCGTCGCGATGTGTCGGCCTCCCACGCTATCCAGACCCGCCGCCGTGGTGAGGCGCTCAGGGAGGCGGTCTTCGATGCAGCCCTTGCGGAGATCTCTGAACGAGGCATGCGTGCTGCCTCGATGGACGGAATCGCACGAAGGGCCGCTACTGGCAAGTCAGCCCTCTACCGACGTTGGCCCAACGTGCATGCACTGGCCCTGGACTTGTTCATCACGACGTTGGATGAGTCGCTCCCCAGCCCGGAACCGAACACCGGCTCGCTGCGCGGAGACCTGCTGGCGTCCCTCACCGTCCTGCGCACCCAGTTGGACGGAGATCTCGGCGTGATCCTGCGCGAGCTGATCAGCGAGGCCGCGCACGACACCACCCTGGCGCAGGAGTTCCAGCTGAGATTCGGACTGCGCAAGCAGACCGAGCTCGTGGGCCTGCTGCAGCACGCCATGTCGCGAGGCGAGATTCCGCCGCACTCCATCGATCCGTACCTGCTCCAGGTGCCGGCGGCACTGATCACGCACAGCCTCATCCTGCACGGACAGTGCCCCAGCCAAGCCGAACTCGAGCACATCATTGATGCGATCGTGCTGCCGCTGCTCCTGAACTCGCCTGCCCTCACGGTGTCAGAGTCCTGACTGAGCGCTCGCCCAAAGGTGCGTTACTCACCATCCATCGGCATCGCAACACCGTCCAGATCATCTCCCATCTGCTCCAGCACCTCGCGCACGACCGAGAAGGCCACCCCGCCGGGATAGCCACGGCGCTGGAGCATTCCGGTCAGTCGGCGCGCACGCGCATCAGGTGTGAGTCTCCTGGTCGATCGAGCCTTGACCCGCACCAACTGCACCGCTCGATCCCGCTCTGACTCCGAATCGATCAGCTCCAGAGCCTGCTCCGCGAGTGGTCCCTCGATCCCCTTGTGGCGCAGTTCCTGTCGAATGACGGACCGTGCCGAACCGCGCGACCGCTGACGAGACTCCACCCACATTCGGGCGAATGTCTCGTCGTCGATCAGGCCCACATCAACGAAACGGTCGAGGACGCGATCCGCCGTCTCCTCGTCAATGCCGCGGGTGAGCAGATCCTTGCGGAGTTCAGCCCGAGTGCGAGGTGCAGCCGTGAGCCGACGCAGGAGGATCGTTCGGGCCACCTGCTCGGGATCGGCCTCCGGCTGCAGGTCAGCCGGTGAACCGGGCGTGGGTCCGTCATCCGCCGCCATCGTCGTCGTCAGTCGATCGGCGCGGGCGCCGCCGGAACCTCATCCGCCGGGGCGTCGACCTTGGGGCCGATTCCCAGAGCTTCCTTGATGCGCTTCTCCAGCTCGTTCGACAGGTCCGGGTTGTCCTTCAGGAAGGTACGGGCGTTCTCCTTGCCCTGCCCGAGCTGGTCGCCCTCATACGTGTACCAGGCACCCGACTTGCGAACCAGACCCGTGTCGACGCCGATATCGATGAGGGAGCCCTCCCGGGAGATCCCCTCTCCGTACAGGATGTCGAACTCGGCCTGCTTGAACGGCGGTGCGACCTTGTTCTTCACGACCTTGATACGCGTGCGGTTGCCCACGGCCTCCGTGCCGCCCTTCAGGGTCTCGATGCGGCGGACATCCAGACGAACGGAGGAGTAGAACTTGAGCGCCTTGCCACCGGTTGTCGTCTCAGGCGAACCGAACATCACGCCGATCTTCTCGCGAAGCTGGTTGATGAAGATGGCGGTCGTACCCGTGTTGCTCAAAGCGCCGGCCATCTTGCGCAGCGCCTGACTCATCAGGCGCGCCTGCAGGCCGACGTGGGAGTCGCCCATCTCGCCCTCGATCTCGGCTCGGGGAACGAGAGCAGCGACAGAGTCGATCACGACCAGGTCGATCGCACCGGACCGGACGAGCGTGTCCATGATCTCCAGAGCCTGCTCGCCGGTGTCCGGCTGAGACACGTAGAGATTGTCGAGGTCGACCCCCAGACGCTGGGCGTAATCGGGGTCGAGTGCGTGCTCCGCGTCGATGAAGGCGGCAAGACCGCCCATCGCCTGGACGCTGGCGATGGCATGCAGGGCAACCGTCGTCTTGCCCGATGACTCCGGGCCGTAGATCTCCACGATCCGGCCGCGCGGCAGTCCACCGATACCGAGTGCGACATCGAGTGCAATGGCCCCGGTCGGGATCACGTCGATGGGTGCTCGACCCTCGTCCCCCAGACGCATGACTGATCCCTTGCCGAACTGACGCTCGATCTGGGCCAGGGCGGCATCCAGTGCCTTCTCACGATCCTGTGCGGCGGTGGCCATGCTGTTCTCCTCCATCGGTGTGGACATCTCGCGGGTCATGCCCGATGTCGGCACGTTAGGTCACGGGCCTGACATCGCCGCTCCGCTCACTTCCGCGGTGGACGCGGAACCGCTCGGGTCGACACTGGGGAAACTACATCGAACGCATGTTCGAATGGGCGCGACACGCCGGAAGTGCGAGAAGCACCGTCAGTCCGGCAAGGGGCACGAAGGCCGCCGCGCACAGCCACCCGTAGGACGACACGAGGACGATCACGCCAGCCGCTACGCCGCCGAGGGCTCCGGCCCCGTTCATCACGAGGTCGGACAGACCCTGGACCGCCGGACGCTCCGTGGTCTCCACCTCGTCGGTGACCAGGGTCGAACCAGCGATCAGCGTGCAGGACCAGCCCAGTCCCAGCAGGAACAGGCCCACCGCCAGGACTGGCACGTCATTGCCCGCAGCGAGTCCGGAGATCACACAGGCCGCAGCGAGAATCACGATGCCCGCACTGATGACCTGGAGCCGACCGAAGCGATCGACCGCCCAGCCGACGACAGGCGACAACGCGTACATGCCGGCGACGTGCACGCTGATGACGAGGCCGATCAGCTGCAGTGTGACGTCGACGTGAGCCATGTGGACGGGCGTCATGACCATGACCATGACCATGACAACGTGCCCGACGGCGATCGCGGCGATCCCGAGCATCGCGCGGGGACGGCTTCGCAGGTGCGTCAGTCCCTCGCGCAGTCGAGGCCGACGCACCGTCTCGCCCGCATGCGCCCGCAGGCGCAGCGAGAGCCGGTAGGGGTCCGGGCGAAGGAACAGGAGCAGGATCGCCGTCGTCACGGCCAGGCAGACAGCGGCGACGACATAGGGACCGGCCAGCTGGGGCAGACCCATGGACAGACCGAGGTTGCCCGAGGCGTTGAGCAGATTGGGTCCGAGGACGGCGCCCACCGTGCCAGCCCAGACGACCCAGGACAGGGAGACAGCGCGATGCTCCGGCGTCGCGAGATCGGTGGCTGCGTATCTGGCCTGGTAGGTCGCGGCCGAGGCGACGCCGACGAAGAAGCAGCCGATCAGCACAAGCGGAAGGCTGCGCGTGACCGCCCCGGCGACGACGATCACCGAGCCGACGGATCCGAGTCCGTATCCGGTCGCCAGGGCCGCCCGGCGTCCGCGCCCCAGCGCGATGCGCGCCAGTGGCAGGGCCAGGACAGCAGCGCCGAGGACTCCAGCCGTCTGCGCAAGCCCCGCGGCTGCCTCTGAATCGGCGACAGACTCCGCGATCAGGGCTCCTGCGGCAACCGACCCTGCGACCGCCACACCCCCCAGAACCGATCCCGCCGACAGGACGGCCACCGACCGCTTCTGGACGGAGCGCGTCTCTGGACTCGCCAGAGTCACGTCAACGGTCATCGCGGCGACCCTCCTCAAGGGCCGCTTGGGCCAAGGACCCGTCACCGTGCTGCCCGTGCGCCAGGCGTGTGTCAAGCGCCTCTCTCACTGCTTCGTCATCCCGGGGCAGACCCAGGGTGCGGAATGCCCGCGTGACGACATCAGGACGCGCCACCCACTCGTCGTAGTCGATCAGGACGACCCGGTCGGCCCCGAGCAGTTCGGCCAGGTCCTCTGCAGCACGTCCGAGCCTCTCCCGGGACTCTCGCAGCGCACCGCGGGCATCGTCGTGCTCAGGCCACCAGCCACTTCGTGCTGCGGACTCGGGATCTCGAACATTGATGAGGAAGCGGATGCCTGGGAGGAGCTTGTCGAGGAAGAGCAGGAATTCCAGCAGCTCGTCATAGGTGGCGAAGTGCCCGGGCTCATAACGGACCTCCTTGAACCCCACCCAGGTGCTGTCGCGCGGCGGCCGCAGCACTGTCTCGAGAACGTGGCTGCGCAGGCTGGTGAGGACGTCGTCTGGCCGAAGCCTGGCCGAACCGAACCACGGATGCGCAGGGCGCCCGGCATGATGGCGGTCAGCGGTCTCCGCCAGCGCCTGCACGTAGTCGTGGAGGCCTCTCAACGCGCCGTAGTTCTCTCCCCTGATCGTGACCCCCGGGAGCGCATTCAGCGCCGCCTGAAGGGTCGTGCTGCCCGTGCGTCCGTAGGTGACCACCGCAAGGAATCGAATCTCGCCGGACGATCGCCTCACCTCAGGACTCCAGGCACCTCGGTGGTCGCGCACACGGCTCGCCACACGTCCTTGGTGTCCACCCCGGCGGCAATGGCCTGCATGACCGTGCAGCCGAGCGGCGGCAGAACGACATCGTGGGCCCACGAATGGGCATAGGACGATCCGAGCACAGTCTCCATGCGCTCCCAGAAGTCCGTCAATCGCACGTGGGCAGTCTGCCGCATCCAGCGCGCTGAACGGGACACCGCTCCGACGCGACCGCCGATGGCAGGGATCTGCCGGAAGGGGGAATCAGACGGGAGCGAAGAAGGCGGGGCTCGACTCCGCCACAGCCACCTGGGTGCTCACCGAGGCGAGCACATCGGCCAACGACACCTCGAGCGCCTCGCAGATGGCCGCCAGCAGTTCGCTGGAGGCCTCCTTCTGCCCGCGCTCCACCTCGGAGAGGTAGCCGAGGGACACGGCTGCGGCACCGGACACATCGCGAAGCGTCCTGCCCTGATCCTGCCGACGCCGACGAAGCTCATCGCCGATGACCTGTCGCAATACGATCATCATGCCTCCCCTCGCCGTTCGTCCCTGTTGGAGTCCAGTCGGCCACCTGAGCCGAAGGTTACCCCGCTCGTCGCCTGCGCGCCTGCCTGAGCGACCTCTTGACTCAGGAGAACGCAGCTCGTGAGAGGAATATTCCCTTCGACGCTCCGACCTAGGCCACGGTTCCCGCGATCGGATCCGGACGCCCACCCGTGACCACCTGCATTAGGAGCTCGCGGGATGCCCTGACGGTCGCCTCGCGGATCTGCTCCCGATCCCCCGAGAGGGACAGGTGCTGGCTGCGGACCGTCCCTGGAATCGCCACGGCGATCCAGACTGAGCCCACCGGCTCACCTCCGTGAGGCTCCGGTCCGGCCACACCCGTGGTCGCCACCCCGACGTCGGCCCCCAGCACGCCCCTGACTGCTACCGCCATCTGCTCAGCGACCACCTGGCTCACCACGCCCTGATCTAGCGCCTCTGACGGCAGATGCAGCAGGGACCCCTTCAGGTCGGCGTGATACGCGACGATCCCCCCGCGAAGCACATCAGAGCACCCCGGCACGTCGGCAACCGCAGCACATACGCGCCCGGCAGTCAGGGACTCGGCAGTCCCCAGGGTCCACTGCCTCTGGCGTAGGAGTGTCACGACCGAAGACCAGGCACTCATGCGGCACTCCGCACACGGGACGCCCGGCGCAGACGCACGGCCCTCACCACGTAGTCCAGACCCGTGACGAGCGTCAGGATGACGGCGATCGCCATCACCGCCGCCCGAGCCGAATCCCACCACGCCAACGGCACATCCATCAGGTACATGGCGATCGCCACGGTCTGGACGAGCGTCTTGACCTTCCCACCACGACTGGCCGGTATGACGCCATGCTCAATCACCCAGAATCGCAGCGCCGTCACCCCCAGTTCCCGCACGAGGATGACCGCGGTCACCCACCAGCTCAGGTCCCCCAGCCACGAGAGGCTGATCAGGGCAACGCCGATCAAGGCCTTGTCGGCGATCGGGTCGGCCACCTTCCCGAAAGTCGTCACGAGGCCGTAGCGACGGGCTATCGCCCCATCCGCCAGATCGGTGATCGACGCAAGAATGAAGACAGCAGCCGCCAGATCCCGCGCCGAGCCATCACCGCCGCCATCGACCCACAGCAGAGCTGCCATGACTGGGACGCAGAGCGCACGGAGCATGGTGAGGGCATTGGGCACATTCACCACGCGCACACTGGTCACAGGCGCGCCGGCAGGATCCGGCCGAGGCGGGCGCATCAGACGGAATCGACCCACTCAGCGATGAGGTCGACACCTGCCACATCGATGACCGTCGCAGTGATCATGTCGCCGATGTTCACATCGATGCCATCCACCGCAACGATGGTGCCTCCGTCATCGGGCCCCTGGTGCGCGGCGCGGCCCACCGCCACGGGATGTCCGTCCTCGTCATCCTCGAGACCTTCCACCAAGACGACAATTCGCTCGCCGACGCGGTCCTCGGCGCGCTGGGACATCAGCTCATCCACGAGCGCCGTCGCCACCTCGACGCGTTGCTGGACGATGGCCTCATCGAGCTTGTCGGGCAGCGTGGCCGCCTCCGTCCCGTCCTCATCGCTGTAGCCGAAGAC
>Ga0181563_10000870_pt1 | contig 29523 bp, 19 predicted proteins | sample 011ome_25_FD_133759 | JGI IMG/M metagenome (GOLD analysis project Ga0181563, IMG submission 133759) | Coastal salt marsh microbial communities from the Groves Creek Marsh, Skidaway Island, Georgia - 011512CT metaG (megahit assembly) | ecosystem: Environmental > Aquatic > Marine > Intertidal...
ATCACTCGTGGAAATTGCCAACCGCACCGGGTTTGATCACGCAGAGTATCTCAGCGTCGCATTCAAAAATCGCACTGGCAAAACGCCAAGAACTTACCGCCGTGAACATCGCAGCTAATATTTACATCAATCAAACGGCACCGCCATCTGCTGCCACCTCTTCAAATCCCCCACGCTCACCCCTTCATTGCGGCATCAGATCACCGCAGGGTCGCTGGATAAGGCTTTGATCGATGAATGTCGCTTCAATTCAACCGTTCAATGCGTCTTTACTAAAAGAGAATGCGTATTGACTAGAAAGAGGGGGCAACGGTGACTTGCAAAACGAAGTTTAGGAAAATAATCCATTGAAGAACCAGAGGCGAAAGAACGTCATCACAAAAGCGGAGGAAGAGACCTGGGTTCCTTCGCCGATTGATGCAACCACTGGTAGATAATTTCTTAATCAGCTTTTGGCTTCTTATTGCCTCTCTGCTGGGATCCCCGCTGCTGAGCCCCACGCTTCGGTTCTGCCTTTACCTTGTGCTGATTGGCTCGCATCTCTGTTGCAACCCCTTCATCTCCTTGAGATTCCATCCATTGGTCAAGCTTAGCCTTGAGTTGGGCGATCAGTAATTTCTTAGACGGGTCCTCCGATAAATCATTCATTTCCAACGGGTCGTCCATTAAATCATATAACTCAAACTCTGGACGATTCTGATAACGATTTACGGCCAACGACGCCTGCTCGTTCCCAGCCTCTGCGGCAAGAACAAGCGACTCGAACTCTTGACTTGATACGCACGCATTGGTGAATGGCTGGTCATGTTTCAAATTCCAAATCAACTTGTGCGTTTCGGATCGAACCGAACGAATGGGGTAACAATCGTTTCCATTAATGATTCCTCGAGTGGTCATCTCGCCAAAAACGTGTGACTTGTGTTGGTTCGCCTCACCACGAAGAACAGGAAGAAAGCTTCGACCATCCAGAACACCTTCTCTATCCTGAACACCGGCAATTTCCATCAGTGTGGGAAGTACATCCACGTACTCAACCATTGCCTCGGTCACGGAACCCGCTTCAACCTGCCCCGGCCAGCGAACGATCATGGCTGACTGTAAACCGCTGTCATAACAGGTCCATTTTGCGAAGGGCATCGAGTTGCCTTGCTCCGACAGCACCACCACGACCGTATTGGAATTCAACTCATGTTTTTCAAGCAAAGCAAGTAATTGGCCAACCTGATCATCAAAGTACGTGATTTCCGCCAGATAACGACTAAACCCTTCTCGAATCGCCTGTGTGTCGGGCAGGTAAGGGGGCAACTCAACACGATCGGGTGGATACTGACTCGCGTCCCCTTTATTCCACGGAGTATGCGGTTCATTACTGCATGCAAACAGACAAAATGGCTGCCCCTCACGTTTGCAATCCTTCATCAGCGAGTCGATCGCGTCCATATCGGGATTGTTTCCCTTCGCGCTGTATTGAAAAGGAAAAAGCGACCGCGGCCCTACATGCACCTTGCCCGACAATGCCAGGCGATAGCCACTGGGTTGCAGGAAGTGCGTCACGTTGCGAATGTGATCAAACGTCTGTGTGTGATTTGGGTAAGCGCCCGTTTTGATGGGATACTGTCCGGTGTACAAATTGTGCCTGGTCGGTGAACACATCGGAGCGGTCTGAAAGCATCGCGTCATCCGCATTCCTTCGGTCGCAAGCTGATCGATATTGGGCGTCTTCGCTTGACCTCCATAGCAGCCCAAATCGCGATGCGTGCAATCGTCTGCAAGCACAACCACAAAGTTTGGCGACTGGGCCGCAAAAGTATGCTCGGCGTCGAAACCGCCCAGCATGACACAAGACAAACAAACCAACAGCAAGGACGGCGTTGAAATGCAGGACCACCTAAAGGCCAAAGACTTGCCAAAGGTAGGTTGCCAAAAACTGCTGCATCCTCCCTTTAAATGAACCTGCTTTATTTCGCCCTGTGCTAATCTGCCCAGCGTAAACGTGCCTAGCAAAGAAAGGTCCGTCTCTGAGGTTGTAGCACCCGTACGCAGCAAACTGACCATGACTCTTTGTTCCTCTGTCGTCTTAATAAAAACACTGCGATACGAAGTGTAGTTTGCGTAAAAAAAGTTTTCGTTAGCACACAAAATCCGCAAACCACCAACGGCACGATAAACTATTCTCTCTCGTTCCGGTATCACGAATACCAAAAGGATTGCGTCGCCAGCGTAACACGACCGAACCATTGAAAAAGTAACTGAAATGCAAACTCGCACCATTTTGTCTTTTTTGATCACCGCACTACTTCTTGCACCCGCGAAAAGTGAGACATTTGAATTTGACATCGTGATCTACGGTGGCACATCAGCCGGCGTGGTGGCTGCCATCCAAGCGGACTCGATGGGGCATACCGTTGCGTTAATCGAACCGAGCGATCGACTGGGAGGACTGACCAGCGGCGGTCTCGGACAGACCGACATCGGCAACAAGGCCGCAATCGGTGGTTTATCTCGAGAGTTTTACCGGCGGGTTCGCAACCACTACGCTCAGCCCTCGGCATGGAAATGGCAAGCGTCCGACGAATATCGCAGCGGTGGCCAATCTTCAACGAGCGTGACCGAGGAGACGATGTGGACGTTTGAACCGAGTGTCGCGAAAAACATCTACGACCAATGGATCCAACGAACCTCGATCAAAACATTGAAGCAAGAGCGACTTGATCGTAGCAGAGGTGGAGTGATGACATCCGGTTCGCCACCACGCATCACCCAGATCAAATTGGAGTCAGGGTTACAGATCCGTGGCAAAGCGTTCATCGACTGCACTTACGAAGGTGACTTGATGGCTGCTGCCGGCGTGAGCTACACGATTGGGCGCGAGGCAAATGCTACTTATGGCGAGACACTCAATGGTGTGCAAGTTGGCAAAGCCATCCACCATCAATTGGTTTCCGGCGTTGACCCCTACGTGGTTCAAGGCGATCCAACCAGCGGACTACTTCCTCACATCGACCCCACGGGTCCGGGTATTGAAGGGCAGGCCGACCACCGAGTCCAAGCCTACTGCTTTCGGATGTGCATGACCGACCATCCAGAAAACCGCATCCCCTTTCATCGGCCCGAAGGTTACGTGGAGCAGTGGTATGAGCTACTACTGCGAAATTTCGAAGCGGGCGAGAAACGTGTGCCCTGGCACATTGGTCACATGCCTAATCGCAAAACCGATGCAAATAACAACTTTGGTTTCTCAACTGATTTTATCGGTCAAAACTACGATTACCCGGATGCCTCCTATGAGCAGCGCGAGGCAATCGTTGCGGAACATCGCCTGTATCAGCAAGGACTATGCTGGACGCTCGCCAATCACCCACGTGTCCCCGAGAGCGTGCGTCAACACGTATCTCGCTGGGGGATGTGCAAAGACGAATTCGCTGACGGATCGGGATGGCAAGACCAGCTTTACATCCGTGAAGCGAGAAGGATGGTGAGTGATTACGTGATGACTCAGCATCACTGCCAAGGTCGTGAAACCGCAGACGACCCTATCGGCCTAGCCGCCTACACCATGGACTCCCATCACCAGCAACGCTACGTTGGATCCGATGGTAAAGCTCATAATGAGGGCGACGTTCAAGTGGGTGGGTTTTCACCCTATCCAATTAGTTACCGCTCCATCATTCCGAAACCAAACCAGTGCAGCAACCTTTTGGTGCCCGTCTGTTTGTCTGCGTCGCATATCGCTTTTGGCTCCATTCGCATGGAACCGGTATTTATGGTTCTCGGGCAGTCGGCGGCGACAGCAGCGAGCTTATCCATTAACAACAATTGCAGTGTTCAGCAGGTGCCTTATCAGGAACTTGCCGCTCGATTAACACAGGATCGACAAATCCTCGCATGGACGGGGCCCAAACCATCACCGCCTCGCCCTGGTCTACGCCCAGAAAATCTCGCTGGAATCGTCATTGATGAACAGAAAGCAAGTCGCCAAGGTTTCGAGCAATCAGGAACAACCGTTTACCCCTACGTCCTAGAGGGTTACCTACATGATGGCGACGCTAACAAGGGCGCACAGCATGCGACCTTTGAATTCATGGTCCCCCGTGCCGGCCAATACGAAGTCCGCATCGGATACACGGCTCATTCGAATCGAGCGACCAACGTTCCGGTAACAATCCAACACGCAGCCGGTTCCAACACGATCACGATCAACCAAAAGAAACCGCCCGTAATCGAGGGACTGTTTCAACCCATCGGTATTTACCAGTTCTTAACTGGGTCAACCTACACCGTAAAAATCACCAACGAAGGAACAGATGGATATGTGATTTTAGATGCAATCCAGATCGTGCCGAGTCAAAACGAGTCGTGATCTCGAACCATGCTTAAGGCCTAGGTGCTAAACGCATCGGTTTTGCGAATAAATGGAAAAAGCATCGGGTTTTACGTATTCACATTCAGGCCAAGTGGAACTTCCTGAAAACAAGACTCAACACTGTCTAGTCAATCGTGCTGCCCCACCAATTCGCGTTTGGTGTCCAGTTGGGATCTAACATCGCTGCATGACTTTGCTCAAGTTGCTGCAACAGCCGTGTCTGAATCCTTATGAACTTCGCCTCCGTTCGCACAGGATCGTAGCGAGGATCTGGAGTCGGGAACTTTGCGTTCACCGACCTCAACCACTCCTCCAGTTGCTCTGCCATTTCAGCAGTACGTACGGGAAAGGATCGAGAAACATCACTCTGTTCGTACGGGTCGGTACTAAGACGATAAAGCTCATTGCGACCATCTTCGTAATAGTGAATCAGTTTCCACTCGCCCACACGTAGTAGCGAACTTGGCTCACCACCCTGATTGTCATAATGCGGGTAATGCCAATACAGGGGACGCTCCTGCAGAGAACCACCCTGCAACACGGGCAGCAAGGACACTCCGTCAACGTGCTGATCAGGACGCAAAGGCAAGCCACACAAATCGAGAATCGTCGGATAAAAATCTGCTCCGGTTACCGGCACCGCAGACTCCGAACCCGCCTTGGTAATTTGGGGGTAACGAATGTAATAGGGCTCGCGAATCCCACCTTCCCATTGGCGCCCTTTCCCTCCTCGAAGCGGCAGATTACTGGTTGCGAAGGCATCACCAGAAGAAACCCCACCGTTGTCACTTGTAAAAATCACAATGGTCGAATCCGCGAGCCCAAGCTGATCCAAGCGATCGAGCACGCGACCGACCGCCTTGTCAGTGGTCTCCACCATTCCCGCATAGACGGGATGATCCTGAACCTGTCGCACTGGCAAGGTACGATCGACCTTGAATCGTGACTGTCCCTCTTTGAGTATTGGTGCACGCTTTTGATACTTCTGCCACAACTCACGAGAAGTCTGAACGGGAGCATGAACGGCGTAAAAAGACAACATTGCAAAAAACGGCTCCTGCTGATGTTGCTCGATAAAATCCGCCGTCTCGTCCGCAAGACGCAGTGTTAGCGATTCACCAGCGGGCCCATCTTTCATGTAAGGATTTTTGTAAGGGGTAAAAAACCCTCCAGGCGGACTGCCGCGGTGATGCCCGCCCACATTGAATTCAAAACCATGATCGGTCGGCAGAGATCCTTCACCGCCAAGATGCCACTTACCGGCAAAGAAAGTGCGATAACCGGCATCGCGTAACGCTTCGGGTAGCGAGATATCTTCGGCGGGTAATTCATGCAGATACTCCGCCGGCAACACAGGATCGTCACGATTCCAATCCATACCGGAAGCCGCACCAATCCAATTGGTCACACCGTGCCTGGCGGTGAACTTTCCGGTTTGAATGCTCGCTCGCGAAGGACTGCAAACTCGACAAGTCGCATAGCCCTGAGTGAAACGCATGCCCCCTCGAGCCAAACGATCAATGTTTGGACTTTCATAAAAGGTGCTTCCTTCAACGGAAAGATCATGCAACCCCATGTCATCCACCAAAATCAAAACCACATTGGGTTTGCGGTGATCATTCTGCTTGTTCTCATTCGCTTTGGCAGGCAGTTGATTGCTCAACACGAACCAACCAATAGAGAACAACAGCAGGGATAAATTTGGAATCGATCGCATGGTCATATAATTTCCCGGACTTCTCAAAACAGCTTTGTCATCGAATGCCAATTCTAGTGGCTTCACTCCCGTGATGAAACTCATTCAAGAACTCGATCATTGGCTCCGTTTTCAAAAAACCAAGGATTGATGACACGACAGCCTTATCGCGAGAACCAACCATTTGTCATCTCATGGATCTTATTCGCAGCGACGACAGCGCCACGCGTTTCCGTGACCAAGCCTTGCATCATCTTGATGGATTCGAGCGCCACGCCACCCTCGGTCGCCCCACTCATTTCAGCTCCAGCTTCTGTCACCCCGGGGAGCCCCGAAAGCACTTTTTCGAGATCCTGGTCGCGTTTCAACCATCGGCCACACTTCAATCGCTCGACGCGTTGAGCATTGTCAAACTGATCAAAAGCGAGTGGGCGAATGACTTGCGGAATACCTGCTGCGAATGCCTGAGAAGTCGTCCCGATGCCACCGTGATGCACAATGGCGGAACAGTGGGGCAATAATTCTTTGAGGGACAAGTATTGATGGCAGTGAATATTTGAGGGAAGGTTCCGAGGAAAATTCTCATCATAGGAACTCAATAACAGTCCATCACAACCCATTTTCTGACAGGCACTTACCGCCACCTCAAAAAAACGACGACAATGACGATTGGCTGTCCCAGAAGTAAAAACAATCGGTCGATTGCTTGGAGGCGCAACGCCGCCACCCGTCACATCATCCAATGGAAACCCGCAGTGAATCAGTTTCTCAGTAAACCCAGAAGTCGCGGGTGCGAATCGCTCGGGGTATAGAGCAAGGGTTGCGTCCGGCGATAACCACCAGCGATCCATGACACGACGAATGGGTTGATGTAATCCATACTCGTGTCGCAAACGATTAATCGATCGCCGAAGTAGTGGGTCGATCACAAGGTGATCGATTCCGGCGTAGCAAGCAGCCAACAACCACGAGGGAGAGCGGGGCTCGAACCACCATGGCGATAGACGAGGAGGATCATCGATCGTCCGCAGAATGACCGGTTGCAGATGAACACCAAACAAAGGAATCGAATCATCCGACTCGCGAAGGATTCTTGAAACCATATCCAAAGGATGCGAAACCAAAATGGTTTCACCCGACAAGCGGTGACGATCAATCACTTCGCGATGCTTATTTAAAAAATCGCGAATCATGACACGAAAGATCTGGAGCGGCCCTTGCACCGGACGCCAGACTCTAGCATTGCCAATCGCCTGATCAAAAGTGGATTCGCTGATCACCGGTTCGACCGTCAGTCCCGCCGATTCGGCCAACGACGCATAGGGGGCGGCAACCGATATCACCACCTCGTAGCCAAGTGACTTGAGGTGGCAACCGATCGCAACCATCGGATTCACGTCCCCGCGCGAACCGGGTGCTGACAAAATAGCTTTCAATTTCAATTACTCTGCTGGCAGCGGCAATGCGTTCGTCAAATACTAAAATTCTCTACCCGGCGTCCGCATTGCAAACGCTTCGCTTTAGTCCTGACTCTGTGCTTTCTTCACGAGTTAGAATCCTGCTAGACGTCTCAAGACATCGAGTCTAATTCAAGTTCAAGTCAAAGGAATCATTAACGGTAATAGAAGAGAAGCCTCCTCTACTCGGTACTCCTTTGGGCATCATGCGACCGACCGAATCGATTGGTAAAGGCTATCGATCGATTTCATATTCGGTAATTTTCCGATAAGCCGTTGCACGACTGACCCCAAGCAACTTAGCCGCTTCGGGAACACTACCATCACAACGGTCCAGCGCCATTCGAATCAGGCGTTTTTCCCATTCGTCGATACGAAGTGTTTCAATCCTGCTGACACCAGCATCCCTCAGACCCAAATCAGCAGACGTGATTGCGGGATCATCCGCCATCACCACTGCACTATCGATCACATTTCTCAGTTGACGAACATTTCCCGGCCAAGGGTACTCACGCATACTTGTCATCGCATCCTCAGCGATTTGCAATCCGACTCGGCCGTGCTGCCGACAAAAGTGTTCAAGGAAATGATTGATCAGTCTTGGGATATCATCTCCACGATCACGCAGCGGCGGAACCATTAACTCGAACACGCTCAAGCGATAAAACAAATCTTCTCGAAACTTTTTTTCACGAACGAACTCGGAGAGATCTCGGTTGGTGGCAGCGACAACGCGAACGTCCACCATGACTTCCTCTGTCGCACCAACGGGCAAGAACGGATGCCCCTCGAGAATACGCAAAAGTTTGGCTTGACCTTCTAGCGTTAACTCACCGATCTCGTCGAGGAAGAGCGTGCCGGTATGCGCCTGTTGAAACCATCCGGCGTGATCACTGTCCGCACCCGTGAAGGCACCTTTTTTGTGCCCAAATAGTTGACTTTCCATCAGTTCACGTGGAATGGCAGCACAATTCACCGCAAGCATCGGACGTTTAGCTCGTGGACTTGCTCGATGCACCGCCCGAGCAACAAGTTCCTTACCCGCACCACTCTCTCCGCGAATCAATACTGCACCACTCGCTTTCGCGACACGGGCCAGGCGTTGTTTCAATCGATCCATCGCGGGGCTATCGCCAATCAATTCATCCGAATCTGCATTCCTATCCGCAATTCGATTGCGATCCGCTCGAAGTGACTCGCTCTCCATCACCCTCATCATCGCAAAAGCAAGCAAGCGTCCAGCGGCTACCGACAAATCAAAATGTTCATCGGTGAACCCCGCTCTCTGACGAAACAAATGGATCGCGCCAATATTTTCGTCGTCTCCCTCTAGTGGAACATGAATCGCGTCCGCCCAATCACCGCCGCGAACTTCCGGCTTTGCGGAATCCTCTCCATGCTCATGGTTAAGCCAGATCGATTCGCCGTCTCGCACCACACGCTGCTGCAAGCTTCGGCTAACGGTTATCAAATTCGCATTTTCTTTTGGAACCACTCGCTGAGGCTTTAAACGCCCGTCTCCCATGTCATAGGAAACACCGATCACATCCGCACCTGTGCGATCGCGGAGCAGATCGAGCGCTAAATCGATCACGCCATCCACGTTACCGCGGCGGAGCAGCTGCAAACTCAGCGTGTAGAGATCCAAAAGGTGACCTGCGTTGGCGATCTGACCCATCGGGTCACTCATGCCGGAAAGCCAGAGATCCGAAGAAGAGGAGGCGACCTCCTTGATAATCGTTGCCGTATTGGCACGTTCCGTCTCCGCCTCGGGCCCCGACTCCAGCAACTGCAATTCGGTCGAGCCAATCAAGATTTTTGATCGATGTCCCAGCCGAACATGATCTGCTTTTTGTCCGTTGACTCGAGTTCCGTTGCGACTTGAGGTATCGCGAAGATGCCAACCATCGTCCTCATAAAAAACCACCGCATGGAATCGGGAAGTCGATGGATCCGACAAAAGAATCTCGCAGCCGCGACCACGACCTAAATGAGCAGGGCGATCACGATCGAGGAGAAACTGCCTACCCTTTTCGGGTCCAGAGCGAATTAAGAGATAGCTGGTCATGAAATGGATGACTTTCCGTCCGAATTATTTTTCGTTTTATCCGCCGATTTCCGACGTAACTGCCGAAACGACGAGCAGTGGTGTTCGCAACGAATACACCGGCGCCGCTCGCATTGCACGACTCAACCGAAATTGAGTGTCAGCCATCGTTGATTCAATTCACCGAGGCCGACGATTCAGCAAAATGCCCTAATAATCCGACAAATGGATCCATCGAGCCGTCAATCAACCACCACTGCGTCTCATTTTAAGGCGCGGCAACCAATTTTGCACGGGTTGTTCCCGCAACCAACAAGATTCCTCTGATTTACCGTCTCCAAGCCGTTCTCAAGCAACATCGCGTCAGAATCTTTTTCACCTTGGTTCAGCAACCTCTTTTTTGCTAACCTCCGCTCCACTCAAGGCTCAAAGTTCTGGAGAACTGGAAAGCGGTCTTGGGTTGTGGGGATGCTCGGAACCGCCGAATGTCCTCGATCTCATGGTGTTTCGCTGGAAAGGAGTCCAACGTGGAAACCAAACCGATGTGCGTTCATATCCGATGGATGATTCGCAGAGACATGCCGTCTGTGCTGGGAATCGAGAACGCATGCTTCGAGTTCGCTTGGAGTGAAGATGACTACATTCGTTGCCTTCGGCAGCGGAACTGCATTGGTATGGTTGCGGAAAAGGACAATGAAGTGGTTGGATTCATGATTTATGAACTCCACAAAAACCGCCTTCATATTCTCAATTTTGCGGTTCATCCCGAGCATCGCCGAACCGGCGTCGGTCAGTCGATGGTGAATAAGCTGCTCGGAAAACTATCACACGAGCGTCGCAACCGCATCATGCTAGAGGTTCGAGAAACGAATCTAGAAGCTCAATTGTTCTTCAAATCAATTGGTTTCCGAGCGATTTCTGTACTCCGAGACTTCTACGACGACACCATCGAAGATGCCTACCTCATGCAGTTTCGCTACCAGCCAACTGACGAAGAATTGGCGCAGCCACACAACCGAATCTCAAAGCTCGCGGGCTAGAGACCTCGCGAAAACGCGAAACGCCTGCAGATCGAGGGTGCACAAAGTGCCGTGCGATCGAGCCGCCGCTTAGCTGACGAGTCGCTGATCCCTAACCAAAACACCGACGTTCGGGCCACGGCCTCACTGTTGCTGGACCTTCCATCAACAACAGCGGTTGCAATTTTTTCGTTTGTAAAAGCAATCGGAAACTTATGTGTCGACTTGTCGATAAAGTGCATCCATCGAGCTGACAAGCTGCTCGATGCGACTGGGCTCCAGCAATAACGCTCGATGATCCAGCACAAACAATTGATCCCCTAATTTTTTCGCCCGGTCGCAGGCCCCCAGCTTCCGACAGCGTCGATCGCTCATTTTTGCGAAAGAGCGATAACCCGCTCCGATCGGCAATCCGATCTTCTGTGCAGCCTGGATCACCCGATCTCGCTGCTCGCGTGATTCTGCCAGCCAAGCGATTTTGTAGGGGTTTGGCTCAACCGCTCGCTGCTGAGCAACCATCCATTGCCATCGGGGATAGGCGTCCTGCCGGTCTCGATAAAAAGACTGCCAGGTCCGGTTTCTCTGTGCCTGTAGCTCCTGCAAGCGATCCAACTGCGGTCCAAGCACTGCAGCTTGAAGAGGGGAGATTGGGTAAACCTCACCCGGACGCTCGAGCCAACTTCCAATCGAAGCCGCCAGACGGGTATCATTCACGACCAATGCACCGCCAGCTCCCGCGGAGACGGGCTTGCTTCCCCCAAAACTCAGCGTCGCCAAGTGCCCCCAACAACCGGCGAATCGGGTCGACTGAATCTCTCTCTTGAATTCGGCAACGCGGTGGCGGCTCGAAGAAGCATCCTTGTCTAGCGTTTCAATCGGATTCGCTTCCAATCCAATGGGGGCTGCCGCTGATTGCGTTGGCGAAAGCTGCTCTGGAAAGGAATGCTCGAAGCATTCTGACATGGTCGATGTAGCAGGATTCCCACCCTTTGCGCCCAAAGACTGACAAACATCCTCGATCAAAACCCAACCCTTTTGATCACAAAATTTCCGGATGGGTTCGGCGTCCAACACCTCTCCGAACAGGTGCGAAACGATCACTGCGCGGATCGATTGGGTCTCCGCACGACTACATGCGTCCACGAGTGAAGGTTCGTCAAAACCAAAGCCCCCCCCCTTCACATCCATCAGAACGGGCTTGGCGCCGAGCAACTCGATGGTGCGAAGGTTGCCAGGATAGTCATAAGCAGAAATTAGAACCTCGTCGCCGGAACCAATCTTCGCCGCTCGCAGAGCCAGCTCGAGTGCCGCGTTTCCACTACAACACAGCCGCACGTCATCAGTTTGATGCCCATCAGGAAAGCAGGAATCCCGAAAAGAATGCAGCAGCCGCTCTCGAAGCTCTTTGCATGCGACAGAGTGATAACGGCCCCAATCACCCGATTGAACGACATTGGCAACCGAATCAAGTATCTCTGGCCATTGTGGCGGCCAGACGGGCGAGTCAAATCTCATCTGCCACCGAAACCCAAGCGAGTGAAACAAAAAAGTAAATGGAACCAACCCAAAGGCGGCGTCGCGGTGATTGTGCCCAAAGGTCAGATCTCAAAATTACCGCCGAGCAAACATTCTAGACGGAATTTCTATTCTCAACGGAGCCCATACTTTACCCCCCGGCTTCCGCTTAATACCCAGCTGCTGCTTCTGAGCCGAGCTGCTGACTCTAAGCCGAGCTAGCGGAAAATAAGCGTCAAAGACGACTCCTTTCCAACGATCCGCAACAAACCATCTGCAGGAAGCGAGCAAAGAATACACTAGGTAACCCTCTCAGGAATCCAACCACCCTCCATCATCCCCAGAATTGCTAAACCGGGGTTCGAACAGTAAGTAGGGCATCACCTCCAAGGATGGATATCCGCAAGGCCATCCAGCAGAGCGTCTTCCCAGCCCCCCCAAAGCACCAAATAGCCGAAAACGGTTTCCAGGTATGCAAACACCGACCCGAGCCATCTCCCAAAAGACAGAAATCGTGGCGTTTGCTGGGCTTGTGACGTTTTTTTAGCTTCCATATCATGCGTGACTTGTGGTCACTCCGCCACGAAGCTTGATTGAGGGAGAAAAAGCACGCAAGGCGAGTCGTTTAATACGCGTTTTTGTGGCGAATACCGCCGCATTAAGGCGTCACTGCTCGATTCATGCCTTGACGTTTTGGATCCAAATCTCAACACGATCGGGACTTTACACTTGCCCTTGAAACGGATGCTACCGAATATTTTTGGTGCAAACGGTGATGGAAGGAAAGTGCTGCGGGAGCATTTCTGAAGTTTTTTCAGAGGTCTCCGCTCTAAAGCCCCGCTCGCAGTATTCGATCGCCGTTGAGCCAAGGCGCAAGGGTCTTTCGCATACTGTGCTTCGATCCACTGGACTTCAAACTCATATGGAGTTTGAACGGATAGCAGGGTGATCAGGAATTTATTGGGCACGCATTGATCATCAGGGTGATGATTGATTCGTCGCCAAGATTTGAGACTTGGTAGCTCGGTACAGCGATGGTGGTTTGCTCGACTATGAGTGAGCGACGTTGTCGCTGAGCGAGACACGGGACAGTCCACCGAATACGGGAAGGCTTACGGTTGTTGAATCCATTCACCGACGCGAACGTGTTGGATCACTTGTTGCTGCTGGCACAGGATCAGGCACCACGTGAACCCACTGCTGCTGAATCGATTTTCAGTAACCCGTTTCTCCCCATCGCGGGCTTGTTCTTCCTTTATTACTTCATCGTGCTACAGCCTGAACGCAAGAAAAAGCGCGAAGACACGATGATGAAGTCAAAACTAAAGAAGAATGACCGTATCATCACCGTTGGTGGAATCCACGGCACGGTGGTCGCTGCCCCTGCAGAGAGCAACGTGTTGACCATCAAAGTCGACGAAAGCGGAACAACAAGGATCAAAATCAATCGCTCAGCGGTGGCAACCGTCATCACTGAGAAAACGACCAGTTCTGAGGGTCAAGATGGCTGATCTCTAGGTTGCATGCATTAAATGATCGCTAGACATCGCAACTGACCAAAACGAATTACCCAACCAAAACGCAGTAGCCCTGCCAAAAGACAAAACGAGGTCGCTTAACGTCGATCACCTAACTCCGCAGCGTAACACTGCCTAGCAGAGTGATCACAAGAATCGCGACCTGACCAACACATCAAATTAGAATCCACGATTCAGAAGACCATGATGGACGGATCTCTCCTGACAAACATTATCCACTCCGATTTCTCGTTGGAATTACTCGCCCAAGCACAAACGGGTGCTGGAACAGTAGGCCGTGGGATATCCGGAGGTCAGTACCTTGCCGTGCTCATTGCGGCGATCGTATTGATTGCACCATTTTTGGCGGGAAACTTCTTTGCCAAAAAATTCAGAATGCCAACCTTCGGCACTCGATTTGGTTGGGTACTCTTGGCGATCACGGTCAGCGTCGTGGTTCTATTGAACCGTCTACCGGGTCTTGGCGTGGACCTCTTGGGTGGAACCATTTTGGTCTACGAAATCGACTCCAATAAGATCGGCGAAGCAGAGGCTGAGAGCGGTACAGCAATCACTTCTGAAGATCTTCTCGAACCACTCACACGCCGTATCAACCCAAGCGGCACGCAAGAGATTCAAATTCGGCCTTACGGGCTCTCGCAGATTGAAATCATTGTGCCCGAGGTGCAACAGCAAGAGGTCGACCGGATCAAAAGCCTGATTGAAGAAGCTGGTATTCTGCGATTCGCGATCCTCGCGAACGAATCCGACCATGTGGTACAGATGGGTCTCGCAAGAGATCAAGCAGAGTCCTCCAACAGCGGCGTTCGTACCTCCGAAACCGTTCGCGGCCCTGAGGGAGAAGTTGTTGCGTTTTGGGCCAATGTCGACCGCGAAATCGTTCAGCAGAACGACGGGACAACCCTACCTGGTCCGCTTCGAGTCAACATCGCGAATGCTTTGGTGCGAAATCCCGACACCGGCACCATCATCAACCTACCTCCTACGCTGCGCGGCGGTGACTCCGAAGCAGCGATTGCATCCTGGGTGGATCAGCAAGGACTAAGCGGGATTGAGACGCTGATGGTGCTTGACCCATACACCGGCGATGTTACCGGAGAAGATCTCGCCTTTGCTGCAAGCGTGTTCGATCAAAATGGCGCTCCGGCAGTTGCTTTCACGCTGACCGACGTTGGATCAGGTAAGTTCCTCACCCTGACCACCAATAACGCACCGGTCGGTGAAAGAACTCGACAGCTAGGGATCGTCCTCGACGATGATTTGCTATCAGCTCCCAATATTCAATCGCCGATTCGCAAAGAGGGACGTATCACCGGTCGATTCACTCGTGCAGAAGTCGATCGTCTCGTTCAGATCCTCAAGGCGGGACAACTCCCGGCCGCGCTCACCAAGCAGCCAATTGCAGAGAATCAGATCGATGCAACCCTTGGTAAGGATACGATTCGCAAAGGTGTCGTCGCCATCGGCAGCTCACTCGCTTTAGTGCTTGTTTTCATCCTGCTCTACTATCGATTCTCAGGGTTTGTTGCCTGCTTTGCCCTCCTTTTGAACCTTGCCATGATTCTAGCAACCATGGTCCTGATCAATCAGCCCCTTACGCTTCCGGGACTCGCCGGTCTCGTTTTGACAGTGGGTATGTCGGTTGATGCAAACGTTTTGATTTTCGAGCGTATCCGTGAGGAAATCAAAAAGGGTGCCGCGGATCGCATGGCGATTCGCAATGGTTTCTCTAAGGCGACCATCACGATTGTTGACGCCAACTTGACCACGTTAATCACCGCGATCGTTCTCTACGCAATCGGAACGGATCAAATCCGTGGATTTGCCGTCACATTGATTCTCGGTATCGTCTTCTCGATGTTCACTGCGATTTATGTCTCGAGAACAATCTTTGATGTTGCGGAACGATTCCGATGCCTTTCGCTCGGGATGACCGATGGAGTGAACTCGATTCGAAAAGCCCTTACTCGTGATGGAAACGTCGACTTCATGGGGCTTGGTAAACTCACGATCTCTGCTTCCGTCATCCTGATCTTGATTGGTATCGCATCCCTTGCCGCTCGCGGCCGTGGAATTCTGGATATTGATTTTGCCGGTGGTTCTTCGGTTCAGTTCCGACTTGATCGTGCCATGACGACCGATGAAGTGCGGACGATCGTCAAGTCTGAAATGGTGAAACCTTTCGGGGAAGTCTTGGTTGACTCGGGTAAAGTCACCGAAGACCAGCTTTCCGAAGCGATGAATGCAGCCAAGTCCGAAGCCGCACCACTGGAAGCAGTATTGGTCTCGTTGGGACTGGTGGGTGATCAGGATATCACTGAGGCCAAGAGCGTCGCCGAAGAACTCCCGTACACCGTCAATGGCGTTTCAATGGATGGCGCACCCGCATCAACCATCTACAAAGTTGATTCCTCGTTCCGACGCGTTGACGACCTAAAAGCAGCGGTGGTTCGAGCGTTCCAAGGATCGGAGTCGGCGAAACTCGTCACGTATGAAATATCGGTAGGTGATGCCAGCACGGAGAGTGCCAGTACGAACAGTGCCAGTGCAGTCGAAGAACAGGCAGCCGCACCTGCTATTGAGTCGCAGTCATCAAGCGACTCGGTTGACAACGGCGTCATGCTGGTTTCGGTAGTCTCGCAAGATGAACAAGAGACTGGTGGCGAAGATGCTGCCGATGGACCGACGAACGCAGACGACACAGTTACCACTGATGCAGCCGAACAAGCGGCTTCAAGCGATGAGCAACTTGACATCGCCTCGACCGAAGGTGCGGTCACTCAAGTAGAAATCCAAGTGGGTATCGCTGGACAATCCGCTGGCGAAGGTGAGCAGCAACAAGGTGCGGCGATCAGCGAAGGCACCCTCAAAGACACCCTCGTTCTTGTCGCTCGAGAAGCAGGAGTGGCTCTCACCGATCGCGTTATCGGCACAACGCCTGTCCCCATCAGCAGCGATGAAAGCACTCAGTTCGCAGAATGGAGCCCTGGATCACAGCTGAGATTTATGCGTTGGAGCATCGAACTCCCACTCGATAGCGACCAATCTCAGGCAGTGCTTAACGCATTGCAGCAGCGAATGAACCAAGATCCTGTTTGGGTCGGAAGCAGTGCGGTTGGCTCACGAGTTGCCGGTGACATGATTGGACGAGCATTCGGAGCCTTATTTGCGAGTATCCTCTGCATCATCGGTTATATCTGGTTCCGTTTCCAACGTGTCATCTACGGTTTTGCAGCCGTAGCGGCCCTCTTACACGACGTTTTGATCACGTTGGGTGCGATTGCTGTTAGCTACTGGCTTGCGGATGCACTTGGATTCTTGCTGATCGACCCGTTCAAAATCAGCCTAACCGTGGTTGCTGCGATCTTGACCATCATCGGTTACTCGCTGAACGATACGATTGTGGTCTTTGACCGGATTCGAGAAACCAAAGGGAAAGCAGCCAAATTGACCGGGGAAATGATCAATTCGAGTATCAATCAGACTCTGAGTCGAACGTTGTTGACCTCCATCACCACGTTGATTGTAGTTGTCCTGCTGTACGCGTTCGGCGGTGAAGGAATTCACGCCTTTGCTTTTGCCTTGGTCATTGGCGTGGTTGTCGGTACCTACAGTTCCATTTTCATCGCCAGCCCAATCTTGCTCTGGCTGATTGAACGCCGGGACGGTGCGACCAACTAAAAACGGTGCAACCAACGAATACTGGATGAACTAGAATCTACCGGAGCTAGGACAACTGAATTAGCTCCATGTGACCCATCATGATTTGCCGGGTTCTCATCTTCGCTGATGGGATCCCCGGCTTTTTTTCTACCCATTTTTCTACCCACGATTGACTGGTTAAGACCGGATGTCGACTCAACCCAACATTTCAATCCTCCCACAGCACACCGGGGAACGTGAAATCGCATCAAGCCATGTTAGCATCGATGCAAAGCGGGACCCTGTTCAGATGGGACTCGGCTGCCGACAAGGCAACCTGGGTCACTGGATATGGATCCTTTTGGTTAGTTTCACTGTAGGCTCCTTCAACTCTGCCGCTGCCCAATCGGGCGTTAACTTAAAGGCCGGCGTTAACTCAGAGGCATCCTCCCAAAGTCAATCCGAGCAACTGCAACAACTGCAGATCGACATGGAATACCTCGCAAGCGATGAACTGCGTGGACGCGGGGTTGGCGATGAAGGCATCAACGTTGCAGCTGACTACTTGGTAAAACGCATGAAGGACATTGGACTCAATACCGAGGTTTGGCAAGAATCGGCCAAACAACCGTTCGAAGTATTGCTGGGTGCTCAAGCGTCAAACAAGGAAAATAACTTCATCGAAGTTCAAACGACAAATAGTGATCAAGAAACGCAACGCTGGACGCTAGACGAAGGATTTGGACCACTTGCAGTCGGAGAAGCGATTGGAAAACAGAGCGGCCCATTAGTTTTTGCAGGCTATGGAATCACCGCAAAAGATCTTGAATACGACGACTACGAGGGCCTCAACACTTCGGGGGCGGTTGTCATCGTGCTTCGCAAGGAACCCCAACGCAACGACCCAGAGAGTCGATTTAACGGAACAGACAATACGCAATACGCTCTCTTCAATACAAAAATCAAGAATGCAATGGATCATGGCGCGGCTGCTCTGGTGATCGTCAACGACCAAGACAGCGTTAACGAAGCGACCAAGAAGATCAAAGAAGAAAAAGAGCGAGAGCTAGCAAGGCTACAGCAAATCAATCAGGAACTCGCGTCGACGCCAATCATCAATGCTGCCAAACGCCGACAACTAAGATCGAGTAAAGCAAATATTAACGCGGCAATCCAATCACTTGAGCGAGACCGACGTGTAGCAGAACGAGGCGTGCTAGGGATGTCCGAGGCGGGTCGACGACGCCCAGATCAGAAATCCATTCCGATCGTGTCCGTTGGACGTGACGTGGTAGATCAGTGGCTACAAACAGCAGCCGGAAAAGCACTCGCCGAGATTGAAGCAACAATTGACGAGACCGGAAAACCCGCAAGCATCGCGATGCCACAGGCGATCGCATCGGTGTCGGTGGGTATCGAACCACTCAATGCGGAAGCCAACAATGTCCTCGGCTTCCTTGAAGGCAAAGGTGAGCTGGCTAACGAAACCGTCATCGTCGGTGCACACTATGATCATGTCGGCATGGGTGGCAACGGCTCACTCGCCCCTGGCACCATTGCAGTGCACAACGGAGCAGACGATAACGCAAGTGGCACGGTAACCATGCTATCAGTAGCAAAACAGATGGTGACGAGGTTGTCGGATAGCCAGAACTACCGAAGAATTGTTTTCATGGGTTTTTCTGCCGAAGAACGTGGCCTGCTTGGAAGTAAGCACTACGTGAAACAACCGCGATTTCCACTCGAAAGCACCGTCAGCATGATCAATTTGGACATGGTCGGGCGACTGCTCGACAACGAATTGACTGTCTATGGAACTGGTTCAGGAGAAGACTTTGAGTCGTTGGTGGATCGCAAAAATTCGGAGCAAGCAGAGCCATTCCGACTCTTTAAAATGGCCAGTGGTTATGGGCCGAGCGATCATCAAAGTTTTAACGAGGCCGGAATCCCGGTATTATTCTTCTTCACAGGAATCCATAACGACTACCATCGACCAAGTGATGATTTTGACAAAATCAATTTCGGTGGACTAACCCGCATAACCGATATAGTTTCTGACGTCACGATTGACCTGGCGACTCGAGAATCGCGGCCCAAGTTTGCTGAGACCAATCGACGTGTCGAAATCCGACGTCAAATGACAGCATTTTTGGGCATTGCCCTTCAGGACAATGACGGCGGGGTGATCGTCGCTCAGGTGACAGAGCCGGGACCGGCAGCCTCAGCAGGGATTCAGGCGGGAGATCGGATCAACAAAATTGCAGATCGAGACATTTCCACGGCATCGGAGGTGATTGACTGGGTTCGAACACAAACACCGGGAAATCCCGCAAAAATCATACTCAAAAGAGACGAGGAGACACTGGAAATCACGGTTGAACTCGGAAAACGACCAGCCCAGTAACCAAGCATCAGCAGAAGTTTTGCCACACGAGTCGGAAATCAACCGGGATCAACGGCAGAAAAACTCGCTCGGAAAGTTGGATGAATCGAAATCAATAAACCTGTTACCTTTGCTGATTTTCGCCATCGAGGGTGAGCAGTGGGCACAGGGAAACGCTAGCGAACAGAACACGGATCAGAGAATTCGCAGAGCAGCGGGTACTCGAAAATTTTTAATCTTTACGGCTTCACGGAGTGGTGACACAATCCCGACCCATGGAATGCCCTCAACCGATTGAGGCGATTCATGGAATGAACTACCAAGCGTCGGACGCTTTAGGTTCATTATGCCCCATAGCACATGCATCGGGATTCGACGCGCACCCATAACGCAAGGAGAGCGGACGTGCGACTTTTTGGTAAAAAGGCCTTACTTTTGGCCACTGTTTCCCTAACCCTTCTGGCCCCAAGCTTCGCCCAAGGTCAGGACGCGGCCCATCGCATCGCGGTGGTTGACGTTGCCCATATTTTCAAGAACCACCCTGGTATTAAAGCGCAGGTGGAAAAGGTCGAGTCAGATCTGAAAGCGTATGACGCTCAGCTGCAGGCAAAGCGAGAAGAACTCAAGCAAGCCGCAGAGCAACTCAAAGCTTACAAAGTAGGCTCCGCAGAGTACGCCGCTCAGGAAGAACTCGTCGCCTCGATGGAATCGAAGCTGCGTCTTGATATGGCTCGCACTCGCAAAGAGCTTGCGGACGCGGAAGCAAAGATCTACTTCCAAAACTACAAGCTGATTGCGGATGGCGTGAAGTTTCTTGCCAATCACTACAAGATCAACCTTGTCCTTCGATACAACAGCGAAGACATGGATCTCGCCAATGGCGAATCCGTGATTCGTGGTGTGATGAAAAACATCGTCTATCACGACGAGTCGCTCGATATGACCAAGGGCGTAATGCAATACCTCGATCAGTCGATGAAGACCGCGAATAGTGGATCCGTTTCCACCAAATAATGCTTTTCAACGTGTTATTTGGGATGCGGGAATACCGGCGTGCTCTACGGTGGCACGCTGGTGATGAGGACTGAGTTGCGGTGCAGGGTATTGAAGCAGCTAAAGAGGCTGTACGAGCGGAACGCGTTTCAAGATGAAACGCTCCACAGAAGCCCGGCGAGATCCAATGCTCAGTCAAGCAAAGTCGCAGAAACCACTCGCAGAAGTTACTGCAACGGTGGAGGTAGCCAGCCACTACCTTCGAGTGAATGAATTATCATCGAGTGTGCTCGCACCCCCGCAGGCGCACAACAGGCATGGAGGCCAGCGTGACCCCATCACGCAATCAGCATACCCTCGCGGTGTCATGCGAAGTGCATGGCCGCGGTTATTGGACCGGCAAGCAAGTACAGGTTGCGATTCACCCCGCATCCATCGGTACTGGGCTAAGGTTCATTCGCACCGACATGGCAGAACCCAATCACTGCCAAGCGAGTATCGAATTTCGCGAGGACGCGAGTCTCAGAACCAATCTTCTCAACGGCGAGGTTCGCTTGCAGATGGTCGAACATCTCATGGCCGCGCTCGCTGCTCTTGAGATCGACAACTGCATCATTGAAATTGACGGAGAAGAATTTCCAGCCCTGGATGGAAGCAGTCTTCGATACGTCGAAGCGATGTCTGATGCCGGCTTGATTATCCAAGCCGCAGAAAAACGTCGTTTGGTAATCCAAGAAACAATGCGGATCGAACGAGGTTCGAGCTGGGTCGAACTTTCACCCGCTTTACATGGCGAGAGCTACTTCGAGTATCGCCTCAGTTTCGATGACCAGATTCCGATCAAGTCGCAAACCTTTGGGTTGAATCTAACACCGGATCGTTTCATCCGTGAAGTTGCAGCAGCAAGAACCTTTGTGACCGAACAGCAAGCTGCCTCAATTCGTGCTCAGGGTGTTGCCGCACACGTTACCAACCAAGATCTCTTGGTCATCGGCGACGACGGTCCGATTGAAAATACCTACCGATTCAACGACGAATGCGCCCGTCATAAAACCCTCGATCTCATCGGCGACTTAGCGTTGTCTGGGGTCGAGTTCATTGGCAGGGCGACTTCTTTTCGCGGTGGCCACAGCCTCAACGGTGAGGTTGCAGAGTATCTGAAAGAACTCGCGGTCGCCGAAATAAATCAAATTGCTCCAAGTATCAACGTCCCCAAATCCGTGCCCCACCTTAGAAAAGCCATGTAAAGGCTAGTTGCAAAGGCAGATCAAGATACCTTTGCAATGACCTGGAGACACCATGAGTAACATGATTGCACCAAGTGCCGTGGTCGACCCCCGAGCCAAAATCGGGAACAACGTCCACATTGGTCACTTTTCGGTCATCGGACCGGACGTCACTCTGGGTGACAACACGAGAGTGGATGAACACGTGGTGATCACCGGGATCACCGAAGTTGGGAGCGATAATCATTTCTTTCCCGGCTGTGTGATTGGAGCTGCCCCACAGGACACCAGTTACAAGGACACACCAGCAAAGGTGGTCATCGGAGATGGAAATACTTTTCGCGAACACTGCACCGTGAACCGTGGCACTGAAAAAGAGCAGTGCCTGACAAAAATTGGTGACAATAATTTCTTTATGGTCGCCAGCCATGTAGCCCACGACTGTGTGCTCGGAGACAGAATTGTGATCGCCAACAATTGCATGTTAGGCGGCCATGTTCACATCGGTAACGATGTCACCATCTCGGGAGGAGTGGCGGTTCATCATTTTGCTTCGATCGGACAACTGAGTTTTGTCGGAGGAATGAGTCGAGTCTTGCAAGACATTCCGCCGTTCATGCTATGCGATGGCAACCCCGCACGGCCTCGATCCGCCAATAGCGTGGGTTTAAGACGGCACGACTACTCGGAAGATGACATAAAAGCATTGTCACTGGCGTACAAACTATTGTATCGTTCAAAGATCGGGATCGAAAACGCTCGCATTGAGTTACTTGGCAAAGGCCCGATCAGACCTGTTCTCAGGCATCTGTTTGATTACATTGACCACACACAGGGCGGGCGCAATGGACGCGGCCGCGACCGACGAAGGAGTGCAGCGTGAGCCAATTACGGATCGCGGTTATCGGAGCCGGACACCTTGGGCGAATTCACGCCAAACTTCTAGGATCAGTGGAAGGTGCGGAACTTGTTGGCATAAGCGATCCGATTGAGCAGGCGAGGAAACACGCCGAAGAACTTTTCCCAATACCCGTTCGCGCAGACTATCGAGAATTGATTCCTTCGATTGACGCAGCGATTATTGCATCCCCAACGGATTCACACGCAAAAATCACCCGCGAACTTCTCAAAGCCGGCAAGCACGTTTTCGTTGAAAAACCGCTAACCATTGACCGCAGCGATGCGACGCAATTGGCTGCACTGGCAAGTTCCAAAAACCTGACGCTTCAGGTGGGTCATGTTGAACGATTCAACCCAGCATTCACGGCGCTCGGCGACCTTGCAGTTGATGTGAAATACGTCGAAGCAGTCCGCGCTTCTCGATTTCCCGGACGCTGTCTTGACGTCGGTGTCGTCATGGACCTAATGATCCATGATCTCGATCTCGTTTTATCGCTTACCGACGCACCAATTCGTTGGGTTTCAGCAAGCGGTCTCTCGGTGGTCTCTGAGCATGAAGATATCGCCGAAACTCGAATTGAATTTGAGTGTGGTCTGGTTGCGAACCTCAAGGCTTCGCGTGTCAGCCCGGAACCAGCGCGTCAGATGCAGATGTTCGGAAGCAATGGGTTTGCAGAAATTGATTTTGGAAAGCCATCTCTTTCGATCATCAAACCTTCGAGCGATCTATCGACTCGAAGTTTCGATCTAAACGAACAAGTCGATTCGCCACTGGGGTACGCTGATGAATTATTTACCAGCAAGCTCCAATGCGAAACCATTGAGCTGACACCACGGAATGCGATTTTGGATGAGCAGCATGATTTTGTGATCAGCATTCAATCCGGGACCGCACCGACAGTAGACGGCGTTGCCGGCGCCCGAGCGGTGGATATTGCCCAACGTATTCTTGAATCAATCGAAGAACGCGTTTGGTACTCCAACTCTCGATCTTCCGAGATCGGCCCTCACGCGTATCCAAGAGAGCGCGTTGAGCAAGCGAGCCGACGAAACTTTGCGATTCGAAGAGCGGCCTAGGGAAGCTCAAGCCCGCGAAATCCCCCAGCGATCGATCATTTTAGATCATTCGCGATTGTTTTGTGGATAGAAAAACCCGCGTTCGCCCGCGTTTCGGGGCGTTGGACAACTTGCCGGCTCCCGCAGGATGTTCCGTCACAGTCGGCACGACTGCTAGGGTCGAAGAACACTTCTATCCAAACGGCCGAGCAGCTCCTCGAAAGTGCGGAAACTAGGCAGGGTAATAGAGATTGGGGGCAGGAAATCTGGTCGAGAACTCGCTAGACTAGCGTCTCGTCGGTTCGCAGATTGAATCCGAAGGCTGATGCATACCCCGTTTGTATTCCCTTCGTGACTTTATCTCGGCAACGAAGACGGTTTTCGAAGAACCGAGTACCGTCTTGGCAGGCTCAACTCGCAGCGTCGTCCATGCCGAGTGCTGCGGTCTCCTACTTGCAAAAAGGTGGGATGAAGCATCAAGCGACCGACGGACCCCATTTTCAACCGAACGGATTTTTCTCCGATATCCTTACTCGCGAAAGCGGATTCGCCAACATGACCGAACCCTCTGGGCAAATTGATCACGTTCTGAACGAAAGTCGTTCCTTCCCTCCACCGGCCGAATTCACCGAAAAAGCGGTGATCTCGAGCATGGAGCAGTACGAAGAAATTTATCGCCGAGCAGCCGAAGACCGAGATGGATTCTGGGGTGAAGAAGCTCGTCAGCATCTTCATTGGTTCGAACCCTTTCAAGAGGTCTGCCAGTGGGAAGCCCCCAATGCCAAATGGTTTGTTGGAGGAAAAACCAACGCCAGTTACAACTGCTTGGATCGACATATCGAAGCCGGTCGAGGTGATAAAGTCGCAATCCTTTGGGAAGGTGAACCCGGTGAAACTCGCTCGATTACCTATCAGGAACTGCGCACCGAGGTATCCAAATGTGCCGCAGCACTGCAAGACCTTGGAGTGGGTGTTGGTGACGTGGTCAGTATCTACATGCCGATGACTCCGGAACTCGCCATCACGATGCTGGCGTGCGCACGAATCGGCGCGGTTCACTCGGTTATCTTTGCAGGCTTCAGCGCTGAATCCATTGCCGATCGCAACCAAGACGCGGGCGCTAAACTCATGGTGACCGCTGATGGTCTTTATCGCCGAGGAAAAGTTCTCGCACTCAAAGAAACCGTTGATGAAGCGTTAGCGAAATCGCCCACGGTCGAAAAATGCCTCGTCCTTAAACGTGTTGGTCAAGACAATGTGCCGATGCAAGAAGGTCGGGATGTTTGGTGGCATGATTGCGTTGATTCGCAGTCAGGGGACCTTCCCGCAGTCCCGCTCGACAGTGAAGCATCGCTCTTTATTCTTTACACATCCGGCAGTACCGGAAAACCAAAAGGAATTCGTCACACAACCGCAGGATACAATCTATGGGCGAAGAGAACCTTTGAGTGGGTTTTTGATCATCGTGATGATGACGTCTACTGGTGTACTGCAGATTGCGGCTGGATCACCGGCCATAGTTACATCGTCTATGGACCGCTAACCGCCGGAGCGACATGCTTGATGTACGAGGGGGCTCCAAATTTCCCCGCAGAAAATCGTTTCTGGGAATTGGTCGAAAAATACAAAGTCACTATCCTCTACACCGCCCCGACTGCCATCCGCGCCTTCATCAAGTGGGGCGATGAGCATGTTGATAAACATGATCTCTCGAGTCTTCGTCTACTTGGTAGCGTTGGAGAAGGAATCAATCCAGAAGCTTGGATGTGGTACCACCGAAAAATTGGACAAGAGCGATGCCCAATCGTTGATACATGGTGGCAAACGGAAACTGGCGGGATCATGATGAGTCCACTTCCAGGCATTACCGCAACCAAGCCAGGATCTTGTACTCGACCTTTACCGGGAATCGTACCCGCTATCGTCGATGAATCGGGCAAAAGCGTCGACGCCAACCAAGGTGGAATGCTCTGCATCGCTCAACCTTGGCCCGGGATGCTTCGAGGTATCTGGGGAGATGAAGAACGTTTCGTGGATCAGTATTGGTCCAAAGTCCCAGGCATGTACCTTACTGGGGATAACGCGAGACAAGACGAAGATGACTACTACTGGATCATGGGTCGCATTGATGACGTAATCAATGTTTCGGGTCACCGTCTGAGCACGATCGAAGTAGAAAGTGCACTCGTGAGTCATGAGTTGGTTTGCGAAGCCGCTGTGGTCGGTCGACCTGACGATCTCAAGGGTCAAGCGATTTCAGCATTCGTAACGGTAACGGGCGAAGCCTCGGAAGAGCTTCGCAAAGAACTCAAGATGCACGTTCGATCGCAAATCGGTGCTCTTGCCCAGCCCGATGACATTCGTTTCACCGCTTCGCTTCCAAAAACTCGGAGCGGCAAGATCATGCGTCGATTGCTGCGTGATATCGCTTCGGGCCAAGAAGTCGTCGGTGACACGTCGACCCTAGAAGACTACTCCGTCCTCGCCAAACTCCGAACCGATGACTGATCCGCTGGGTAAGGTGCAAAGACGGTTCATTCGCTAACCGCCACATTTGCTCGCCTAAGCTTGAGACAGATAACGACGAGCGGAACGCATTCAATTGCGTTCCGCTTGTTTATTCCTCCTTCCACTCGCAGCTGTCAATTCACCACGGGGCAGGCGGTTTTAGAACGCAACGGCTAGAGAGTCGTACTGCTTTTGAGAACAGGAACGAGCAACGCCAAGACGACTCCGAGAACGAGAACCGCCATCACCAACAGCATCAAAGGTTCGAGCAATCGGACAAACAAGTCAAGACGTCGAAAGGTCGTTTTTTCTAACGAGTCAGCGATATCGGGAAGGACCTGATCCAGTGTGTTACTTTCCTCACCAACACTGATCATTTCCACAACGGAGGGTGGAAAGAAACCGGAAGAACGAAGCGGCGAAGCGAGACTTTCACCACTCTTGATGTTTTCCGTAGCGTTGGTCACCGAATCACGGAGCAGTCGATTACCAGCAGCCGTACCACTAATCTCGAGACTCTTGAGAATCGGAACTCCGTTGCCAAGCAACGTCCCCAGAACGCGGCAGAATCTTGCAACCGCAAGATTCATCAAGATCGATCCAAGAACCGGGATTTTCAATTTCGCGCGGTCTGCCATTTCCTTGCCTGAATCGGACTGCAATTTAACTCGCAGTGCGACAAAACCAGCAAATGCAGCCAGCAATAAAATCCAACCATAAGATTGCAACAAGTTGCTGAATGCGAGAAGCATTTCAGTGGCGTAAGGCATCTGCCCTGTTTTTCTCAAACGTTCGAAAAGCATATCGAACTTGGGAACGAAAAAAACCAGCAACGCGGATAAAACCACAGTTCCCACAGAGAACAGGAAGATGGGATAAGCAAGGGCGCTGACGGTTCGCCCTTTCAAATCTTCTTGTAGTTCAGTGAACGACCCAACGCGATCCAAAGCGTCCTCGAGAAAACCACCCTCTGTTCCGGCACGAACCATGTTGCATGCCATTTCGCTAAAGATTTTCGGGAATCGAGCCATCGAGTCTCCGATTGGCTCACCGTCTTCCACTCGAACTCGAATCTGAGATACCACATCTTTTAGCGTGGCGTCAGAGGACTGCTCAGAAAGCACGTTGAGTGATCGGATCATCGGCACCCCAGCTCGCAACAAAGAAGCGAGTTGCGAGTAAAAAACGGCCATCGTTTGCCCTTTGACCTTCTTCTGCCCTCCGAAGACACTCTGTGATGCCTTGGCCTGCTCTTTTACCGCGACGGGAAAAAGAGAACGTTCCGCTAAGATACCTGCGACCTCACGTTCGCTGGCAGCTTCGAGCGTTCCGTTGACGAGCTTGCCCGATAATTCACGAGCGGTATATACGAAGACGGGCATCCTAAATCGCTTCGCCTTTCGTTACGCGTAATAATTCGTCGACCGAAGTATCCCCAGCGACGATTTTATCCCAAGCATCCATGCGCAACGTTCGCATACCTGTTTTCACAGCGACTTTGCGAATCTCCCAGCTACTGGTTCGCTCCAATGCGAGTTGCCGGATCTCATCGTTGGCGACCAGCAATTCATAGATACCCATCCGTCCTGTGTATCCGACATTGCGACATTCTCGGCACCCGACACTTCGGTACACCGGGCGACCATCGAGTAAGTCCCAAGGAAAATCGGGAGGGACATCATGTGGATCTGGCTTGTATTCCTCTTTGCAGAACTTGCATAGCCGCCGAATCAGCCGCTGTGCCATCACCGCCTCAACCGTACCGGCAACCAAAAACGGTTCAACCCCCATGTCACTCATACGCGTGAACGCACCGGAAGCATCGTTGGTGTGCAGCGTACTAAACACCAAGTGACCGGTGAGTGAAGCCTGAATTGCGTTTTCAGCCGTCTCAAGGTCTCGAATCTCTCCGACCAATACAATGTCCGGGTCATGCCGAAGGATACTTCTCAAAGAGTTTGCAAAGGTCAAGCCGATTTTGGAGTGAACCTGAATCTGATTGATACCATCCAGCTGATACTCCACCGGATCCTCGGTCGTAATGATCTTGGTTTCCGGACTCTGAATTTGAAGCAAACTGCTATAGAGCGTCGTTGTTTTACCGGAACCTGTCGGCCCCGTCACCAGAACGATTCCGTGTGGGTATTGGATGATCTCGCTAAACTTCGAGTAAATTTCCTTGGACATACCGAGGCTACCGAGATCAAACACCATCGCCGACTTGTCGAGGACACGCATCACCATGCTCTCGCCATGAATCATCGGGATGACGCTAAGACGAATGTCAACGTCACGCGAATGAACCCGCAATTTGATTCGACCGTCTTGCGGTAATCGTTTTTCCGCAATATTCAATCGAGCCATGATCTTGAGTCGGCTGGTGATCGCCGCTTGGAATCGATTGATTTCGGGAGGTGTTGGCTGAGGATGCAGAATACCGTCAATCCGGTAGCGGATAATGAGGCCTTTGGATTGAGATTCAATGTGAATGTCACTCGCTCGAGACTGGATCGCTTCGAGCAAAATCTCATTAACGAGACGGACCACCGAAGCTTCTTGAGCCATCTCGCTCAGTTCGCTCCCGTCTGACTCAATCTGTTCCAGCAGCTCCACTTCCTCTTCAGACTTGGCCGCCATCAACCCTTCGACCGTCTCGCTACCGACACCGAGGTGACGGTTCATCAACCGTGCAATCTCAGCACGCTCTGCAACGACGGGTATGATGTTACGCGAGGTCGCCGCACTCGCTTCGTCCAAGGGGTAAAGATCCAGTGGATCAGAGGTGGCGACAACAATGGAGTCGCCATCAAACCCGATTGGAAAAAGCGACTGACGGTAGATCAGCTTTTGAGGAAAACCTTCGAGTGCCTCGAGATCAACGTCGGTCTCTCGAAGGTCGACGTAATCAAGACCAACTTCCTCGGCCAACGCCTGCAGAGCCTGCCTCTCTTCGACAAATCCGAGAGCGATCGCCGCCTGTATCACTCCGCTGGCATCGTGATCTCGACTCTGAGCGAGCTGTTCGTCGCTTAACAAACCACGGCGTTTTAAAATCTCGCCTGCATGCATAATCATCGTTGTCTTATTTCCAAACTTGCGAGCCGCTCACGCTTTATCGTCCACCACCGCCTGGTCGACCGCCGCCACCCGGTGCTCCACCACCAAACCCACCCGGTGCTC
>Ga0181563_10000871_pt1 | contig 29501 bp, 44 predicted proteins | sample 011ome_25_FD_133759 | JGI IMG/M metagenome (GOLD analysis project Ga0181563, IMG submission 133759) | Coastal salt marsh microbial communities from the Groves Creek Marsh, Skidaway Island, Georgia - 011512CT metaG (megahit assembly) | ecosystem: Environmental > Aquatic > Marine > Intertidal...
AGTGAATAAGGCATTACTCCTAGTGTGTGCTGTAGTGTGCCTACAAGCGTGTAGCCTAAGAGATGTACAGCACACCACAAACGCATACAACCTATATGGCAATGCGGACATTAAGGAAGAACTAGTATGGAAGGTAAGAACATGGGCAGGACAGTAATAGCAATAGCATTGTGTGCCATGCTGGGAGCATGTGCTTATCCATACAACAAGGATCGTCCATACGATCCAAACTTCACAACAGAACAATTGGCAGACCAAATACCTAACTGGGAAGGTGAAGCACTGCGTAAACGAGCATGCGGTACACCTAAAGCAGAAAGGTATAGTTGGATGCGCGACATAGACTGTGGGGACTGATGTATAGAGTATACTACTACACGGACACTGTAGAGCAGTACGAGGGCTTCTACGAAACACAAGAAGAAGCCGAAGAAGTTGCCGAGGCAGTGGCAGATGATTACGAAGCGGAGAGAGTTGAAGTTCGTGATCGATATGACAATATCATTTTCGTAATTGATGACGAGGTGGTGGTCACTTAGAGACCCGACCGGTATATAGCATATACGCATATAGTGCTATTTTGAAAGGCTAGTGGTCTAAAATCACCACCCAGAAAAGAAAAGTACTTCACCACAATTTTTTGCGCAGCAGATTTTTTATCCCTGTAGACCCATTTGGGTGATAAGTATACATATGCGTAGACTAGTGGTATATGAAAGATCAAGAAAGCCAAATCAATATGTAGTATATGTGAATGGAGTAGTTGCCATTATAACTTCGAATCCCCTAATAGCAAGAAGGATACTTGGCCGTGATTAAACAATACTGCATATATACAAGAGATTTTAAACAAACACCAGGACTATTCTCTCGCATAACAGAACACAACATACCATTCGAAGCACACATAAACAGAACACGCTTTTGGCTAGACACACGCAAATCTCAACATCAAAAGTTCTATATACAGTATAGAAACTACATGCACTGTGTAGATCATGAAACTGATCACTGTTCAGGCACATAATGCACACTCTGCACCTAGAATACCCGGACAACAAACTGCATGACTACTGTGACAGTATAACACATGCAGCAGTAATAGATCTATTTGTAAAGGGTATAGAAGCCAGTCAAAACAGTCATAACACACTAATACTGCATAACACACGTGATCTTGTACTAGCATGCGCCATACTAGGCTCAAGCACGCTGTACACCGTTAAAATAGCGTCTAATTAGCCTATTACACACTGTATATACGTTAACATATTAAATAATAGTATGAACTTGTTGTTATAATACACACTTCAAGTCAGTCAGATACGCACTGTTAGAATGTGCTACATATAAACAGCGTGTGTTAATTGAACAAACAAGTTCTATCTTAAGCCTACGAGGATAAATACAGCATGAGCACAACTTATCTAATAGCAAAATCTTACAATCCTGTAACAGGTCAAACACTCATGCACAAGGATCTAAATGGTGCACGTTTTCCATTAGACCAGCGCAAACTAGCACAAGACTTTTCAAACAAGTATGCAGAGAAGTTAAGCATACGCACAGGACAAACTTGGACTGCACAAGTAGTTGAATATACACCTGGCATAGTAAGAGCCTAAACACCCCACACTGACACGACTAGCACCGTGACGACAGTCTCCGGGGCCACGAGAAAATCCGTACCGAAATTTGCTGCGCTACCGCTTGCTGCTTCGCAGCTCTAATCTCGCTTACCGCTACGCGGCTTCTAAAATCGCGAACGGCTTCGCCGCTTTTTACAGTGGCTGCCCTACCCTTGCTTAAATATACGCATGCAGATGATACAGATATTTGGTGCTTGGATTGGTGTAGCACCCATACAGAGTTTGAATACAGAAGCAGCACTAGGCTATGTGCAGAGCATACCAGAAACTGTAGCAGAACCTGGCACTAACGGCAGTGTTACAGAAAGTCAACGCTTGCTAGACGCACCTGAATTTGCAAGTGTAAAACGGGAACTAGAGAGTCTAGCACTGGAGTATGTACACACTCAAGGACATCGTGTACACAGTGTACAGATAGGCAACAGTTGGGGTAACACACTTAAACTTAATGAACCAATACACATGCACACACATCCAAACAGTTATGTGAGTGGTGTATTCTATCTCACAGACGGTGCTCCCTTGAACTTTCACAATCCACTGCTAACAGAAGATCTATTCATGGTTAGACCACTAGTAGAATGGCAAGAAGACAATCCGCACACTTGGCAGGTACTCAAAGTGCCAATACGTGCAGGATACGTTATACTGTTCCCCAGCAGACTCAAGCATCATGTAGACCCTAGCGATACAGAATACAGATACAGCATAGCATTTAACAGCATGCCAGTCGGAGCAATAGGCGACAGTACCAAAGAACTAGACATAACAGGAATACAGTAAATGGCTACACTACACACATTTGGTTGCAGTATTACACAGGGTTTTGCACTGCCTGACGTAATTGCACAGCCACTTACACCCGAACAGGAACAAGAACTAGACAGACCCAGTCATTGGAGTGATGAATGGCTAGACCGAGCCAGTGTGTATGCTTGGCCTCAAGTGCTTGCAGATCAACTGAACATGCCTGTAGTCAATCATGCTAGACGTGGCAGTTGCTTTCAGCAGATTGCTAGACAGTGTGCAGTTGCACAACAAGACATACAGCAAGATGACACAGTGATTGTTATGTGGACCTTTCTAGGCAGAGTCAGCATGCAGTGGCCTGCTAGAACCAGTGTGCCTTTGCATCACTATATAGATGCTAAAAAAAGTCTAAGCACGGTGTTATGGCCTGGCTTTAACAAACTGTTTGGTCTCAGTGCTAGTAGTGCAAGTGCTAAAGGCAGCAATATAGTAAGTGCTGTAGATGACGATCTGTACAAGTTTATACACGACAGCACAAACACCACATTCAATCCACTGGGTGTGTACGATAGATATCACAACAGTCTACTGTTACAGATAATGACAGACGGCTTTCTACGTTCACGTGCTAAACGTGTGATACATCTAAGTGTAGAAACTGATCCTTATATAGATCAACTAGAACGTGCTGCTAAGGATCTTGATCCATCTCTACAGGAGCCATGGGAAATACCTAATCCTAGAACATGGTACAGCGTTGAAACAGATCATAAAAGTTGTGAAGTAATACTTGATCCTAGCATACCAACAGCAGAAAATGACATGCATCCAAGTGTAACACATCATAAAAACTTTGCACAGCATGTACACAATCAGTACTTTAAACAGCCGTAACCAGGCGAAAAACAGCGAAAAAAGATAACTACTCACATAACTAAAACAAACCTAACCCAAGGATAGTTATGAAAATACATAAGAATTATGTAGCTCATGAATCTACGCCTAAAAAATCAAGCACTGCTGGTAAGAAAGGAAGATGTAAAATGAGTAGTATGAACAAGCACAAAAAGCGAAGTCATAAGTTTTATAAAGGACAAGGAAGATAATGGCCGTTAAAAAATCGAAAGGAATGAAAGTAAACCATATTCAAAGACAGCACGATGGCAGAGATATAGTACCAACTAGATATGTCAAAGGTGGTGGTAAAGGAATTATGTGTGCAGCATATAAGGACACAAGAGATTTGGTTTTAGATGCATCAGGTGAACCTATGCATTGGAACAGAGCTTAGTATTAAATAAATACTAGTATGATGAGGAAATTAAATGTCTTCTTTAGTCTTGCGCCTGCGCCAACCTTTCTACTAGGTTTTATCTACAGTGTTTGGTCTCAAGATCACATGCATCATACAAATTGGGAGATGCCAGCAATGTGGCTCATAATGTGTTTTGCACATCTTTCACCTTGGTTAATGTGGTATCAACAAAAGAAGTATCAAAAAGTAAAAGTCTTTCCAGACAAGCAACAGTGATAGTGTCCATCTAGTACTGCTATCATTTCCCAGTAGTAGGTGCTCAAAATATCTTCACGCCCTACACACCAAACTATATCATCAGCACATACATTACCTGCTGCACCTTTGATAAACACACGCCAAAGTGGCCTTGGATCAGGTGCATTGCATATTTCCTGACGCCATTCAAAATCGCCTACTGTTTCCCAATTCATAACTGTATTTAAGTGATTTAGATTCTATAAGCCTAACGTAAAACGTCTGTTTTAGTGCATATAGTGTTTGTGGTGTACTTAATGCTAAACACCGCTGTATGACGCTTATAATGCGTTTTAGACGGTGTTTAGCGTAGGTTTAAGGTGTGCTTATTGTGCTGTAGTGTAGAATCTTACTGCACTTGTTATTGCTCTCCAAAATCCAGTAATCTGTTTTTTGTTTTTAGCAAGTTGTTCTTTGCTTTCTTTCCAACTTTCTTTTTGGAACTCTACTATTTCATTTTTTTCATCAATAACAAATTGAGTTACTTTATTATTGATTGCCTTATCCTTTACTGTCTCTACAGTGTTTATGATAGGATTTTCTTGGGTTTCATTTGCCTGTGCTTCGTTTGTAGTCACGAATAAAACAAACACTATTGTTATTACTGCTACTATTGTCCATACTGTTTTAGTTTTCATTTTTGCCTCTTTGTTGTTGTTTTTTGGCCTGCTCGGGAGGATTCGAACCTCCGGCCTCAAGTTCCGCAAACTTGTGCTCTATCCGGCTGAGCTACGAGCAGATACTTATAATATATAGGATAGTGTGTTGAAAGTCAACTAAAAATTACAGGCAACTTCGCCTTTTGGAGATACTATTACGTCCAATGTGCCTGAACTTTCTGGGTCCGATTCTATTTTGGCACCTGGTATAACTTCACAGTTACCTATGGATTTTGTGCAACCGTACATTCCAATTATGACCAATATAAGTATTAGAACTAGTATTAGATTCTTCTCAAGATTTTTGTTCATAAAGTTTGTATGCGTAATTTATTGTATCTGTGTTTTCTCTATACTGCCATGCACCATTTCTTAAATGAAACTTTCTAGCCATTTCAGTCTTAGGACTTAGTGTAACAATATTTTTTATTGTAGGAAATTCTTCAAGTATGCTTTCTGATGCATTTATAATTAATTCTCGTCCTGAACCTTTTGTATAACTCCATATAGTATAAAATACAACTGTATCCATATACGGACTTGTTAGACTGTACATTTCTTCTACACTTCCTGGAATTCCGTCTGTATATGCAACACAGGTTATAGCACCTAGTTCTGTATCATGCCATAATGCGTAGATTTCAGCATCTTCGTTTATGCGATGATCAATAGGTATTTCAGCCCTTACAGGATCATCTTTTATTATTTCTTCGATCCATGGATCAATAGTATTAATTTTCTGTAACCGCATTTGCACAAAATGTCCTTTTGTTATGCAGTATTTAATTGTTTTTTGAGTAATTTATTGTAAGACTGGCGCAGTTTCTAGGCTTAGTTCTTGATCTTCTAGGTCTCTAATTTCCTGTGTCATTTTATCAATCATGCCTAGATTTCTTAGAATCTTAAACACAAGATTTTCAGTTGACCATTCACCTGCTTTTTCTAAACCTGCTTTGCGCATCTGTGTAATTTTTTGTTTTACAGTTCTTAGTTTTGTTATATCTTTGCTTAGTAGAGCTGTTTCAATATCATGATGTAAACTGTTCTTTTTCGCCTTTACCGCCGCATCGTCGATTTTAGGTTTTACTTTTTTTGGTTTTTCTAACCATTGATCAGCAAGTATACTATAAACTCCTGTTGAATGATGTTCTTCTTCAGAGCCTTGTACATAGCATTCTACTGGCAAGCCTTTTACTGTAATGTTGTGTTCTTCTGACCATAATGCTTTTTTAGCATTAAACAATTCACGTTCTTTTTCATCAGGCATACCCTTTACGATAATATGTAAATCTAAATCACTGTAAGCAGTCCACATGTAATTTGCATTTGATCCTGTGATAGTGTAATCTAAAACTTCTATGTCAATACCAATAAACTCTTCAAACACTTCTGCAATTTTAATCAATTGCTTTTTTATTTCGGGTTTGAGAACATCTTTATCCCATAGTTTGGGATTGAGTCGTCTGTTAACTGTGACGAAATCTGCCTGTTCGAATAGTAGGTCTTTGATGCGCATACTACTATTTAGCCCACATTAAGTGATATGTGTTTGCAATCTCTTTGTTGAAAAATTCTGCTATTAATCTTTTGCCACCTGGAAAAAGTTCTAAACTTAGTTGGCATATATCGTGTGGTTGTTTGTTAAGCCATTTAATTTGATCAAGACCACATTCTTTGTGTATGGCTGGCCAATCTATATCGAGGAATTCATCTGGATCATCGCCTAACGGCCATTGATATAATATAACTTTAGTATTCCTCATCGTCACCCATACTATTTAAAATCTCACGCAGTTTTGTTGATTCTACTTTGCCTTTGATTTTTCCTACTGACACTCCTTGTGTCGGATCGTTATTTGTAGGATCTTGGGTGTTTTGTATTTCTGTTTTTCTTTTAATGCTGTCTATTATGCTACTGCTGCCTCTATTGTTTCCGTTAGTTGACTCTTGTTCATCTTCTGCAAGGTCAGTAATTCTTAATGTTTCAATGTTAAATTCTAAATCTACTTTTTGTCCTACACCACTACTTGAACGTGTTTTCATAAGTTGTAATTGATAACGTCCACGCTCACGCATTGCTCTACTAGTAAAGATACCGATTACATTATCAGCAGTTTGTATTTTACTTAAACCACCACTGATGTGCGAATGATCAAATTCTACTTCTTCTACTGCACCTCTGTTCAACTGTGCCGCAGTAACAAACACACACTGCAACTCCATTGCTAAGTTACGTAATTCTTCTGATACATACTTGTCTTTGACAAACAAGTTTTCTGCACTAATTCTTTTACCTACCGGCATCAACAAGTCTAAGTAGTCAACAAGTAATACATCTACTTTCTTTCCTACTTTTATTTCATACTCTTTTAGATATGCTCTAATATCATTAGCAGTCTTACCACTTGGCATATACTTGACTTGGAATGCACCTGACTTCTTGCCAATCATTTTAACTTTCATTTCGACATCATCGATGTTCTTGAAAATGTCTCTTGTAGTAATACCTGTAGTCATGCTATCAAGACGCATACTAACAAGTTGCTCACTAAGTTCAAGTGTTAAGTATACAACATTTAATCCTTGTAGTGCCCAGTTCACACCTAAGTTTGCTAAGAACAAACTCTTACCTGCACCAGATCCACCTGCAAAGATATTCAGTTCGCCTCTGTTGAATCCGCCGAATAGTTTCCTATCCATTGTTTCCCAACCAGTACTAACCTGTCCATTCTTATCTTTTAAGCCTAGTAATCTTGCTCTCGGATCATCAAAGTAATCTGTACCCATGTCACGTGCTAGTCCAATTTGAACTGCATCTTTAACCATGGCCTCTACTTGTCCATAATCATTCTTTTCTAATAAATCTGCTGAATTAATGATTGCACGTTCTAGTGCTTTGTGTCTTGTAAAACTTTCAAAGTCATCCATCAACCATTGTAGATGTCCTTCTTTAAGTTCTCCTGGTTGTTTTAAATCTGTTCTACAACTAGCATTAACTGTTTCAAAGTCTGGCATAACACTATACTGCTTTGTATATTCATTTATAAACTGTGCAGCATCTTGAAGTTTTCTATCGAACAGTGTATGATCAAATATACCTTGACAACGCACAAATGTTTCTGCGTCAGCAAGCATCATTTCCAAATAAACTTTTTGGACTTCGAAATCGTAATTTTTAGTATCTGCCATTAATTTTCTTTACCTTCATACATAATTATTCTATTAGTATACACTCACACCGTACTTATGAGCAAACTTTTTTGCATCCTTTTCGTTATTAACCATAGGCTTTCCTTTTATGTTCAAACTAGTGTTTAACAACATTGGACATCCAGTCTTGCCATACCATCTTTCTAAAAGCTCTCGCAAGCCTGTATTATCATTTTTATTGACTGTTTGGACTCTGCTGGTTCCATCTACATGCACAATTGCAGGATAATCTTTTGCTTTTCTACATTTAGATGTAAACTGCATATATGGTCCTACATCTCCGTAAAAATATTTTTCAGCATGCTCTTCCAAAATAACAGGTGCAAAAGGTCTGTATTTTTGACGTTTCTTAATTGCGTTTACTTTGTCCTTTATGTCCTTGCCTCTCGGATCTGCAAGTAAACTTCTGTTACCTAATGCTCTAGGACCAAACTCTGCTTTGCCATTAGCAACACCTACTATGCCTGTACTTTTTAATTCTTTAAATAACTTGTCTACAGGATACTCTCCTACTATATCATAACCTAAGTAAGGACTTTCCCATTTTATATGTTTGTTTTTATGTGCTAGTACTGCACCAACACTACTACCAGCATCTCCCGGATTAGGCATAATCCAAATATTTTTGTAATATGCAGAAGCACTGCTATTAGCCTTACAGTTTAATGCACAGCCACCCATTACAACTAAATTTTTACTTTTATAATTATTTGCACAGTATTCTACTAGTCCTTTAAATATTTCTTCATATATGTTCTGTGCGGCTGCTGCAAAATTTAATTTATCAGTCCACTTTGTATATCCTTCTCTATACCATTTACATCCTCTATGCAAGTTTGTGTTAAATTTAACATGAGGAAACTGCCAATGATCATGAGGTCCTAATTCAAAAAATGTTTCTTTCATATGATGATAATGTTTTCTTACATCACCATAAGCAGCCATTCCCATTAAGATATATTCGTCCTCATTAGGTTTTAAACCTACCCGTTGTGTCATTGCACTATACCACAATCCCACGCTATTAGGATATTCTTGTGAAAAGACTTTAGATAATTTATTGCCTTTACCTTCCCATATAGTAAGCGTTTCCCATTCGCCTATACTATCTAATACTAAAATTGTAGCATCATTAAATCCGCTTGTGTAATATCCTGCTGCTGCATGACTTTCGTGGTGGCTACTGTAACCTAAGGGTGCATTTATGTCAAATTGACGCAGATAACTTTTAATATTATTTTCATTATAATTCCAACCTTGTCCTGCATACAATTGTCTTATTGTTTTCTTAAACGGCTTTTCATACCAAATTACTTCGTCAGGTTCTCCCCACTGTCTTGCATATTGCAACAATGGTTTGTTTAGGTGCGGATCATTTTTTAATCCGCTAAACCTTTCTGTATGGCTTGCAAATACCAGTTCGTAATTATCAAATACTGCTAATGAGCCATCGTGACTGTTGGCAGAAATGCCCCAACTTATCATGCGTTATATTTTCTCCATAGAGAATGTAATATGTAAAACCAGAAACCATTAATAGTTGGCTCAACTAGAGCAACTAATCCTGCTTCCCAAATACTTGCGCCAGTTAGTAGACTGACCACTGTCATTGCAATACAAATATGTCCTAGTGTGTAGATTAATGCTAGTACAACACTGTTGCCCTTTAGTAGATTTTTAAGTACTTCAAATATCCCTACTTGAAATTCATTTTTCATTGTTATTATCCTTTCTACCATTTTATTTGTAGATGAAGGGATCTTTCTTTTTAAGTTCCTTTATCCTTTTCCTCATCTTTATCTTATACCATATGTCAGAAAAGTAATTTTTTACTTTCTTCCATATTTCACACAGTTTCTTTTTCATGGGTTATCTCCAACTTATTTTTAAATTTTTGTTTTGCTACATTTAGTTTTATTGATCCTGTTTGTGCAGTTTTAATTGCATCTATCATAACAAATAGTTTTCCATATTTCATTACAGCGTCTGCAACATCTTTTACATTGTCGTCCCAATTAGGAAAAGCAACACTCCACCCGTATTCGATTGATTTGTTTATTAACTGAATACCTGCTTCGTCTTGATCAGGAATAACTATTACTTCATGTCCTAACCCTTGTATTATTCTATATTGTTGCTCGCTTATGTTGTTAGTAAGAAGTGCTACACCATCTATAGATAATGCATCGAAAGGACCTTCTGTAACAAATATATATTTCTGATCTTCTTTTTGTGCATCTACATTATACACAAAACTGTTATGATGATCACTTAAATATTTAGGTCTTCCGCTTCTTACTTTTCTTGCTGTATTACCAACTGTTTTACCTTTATAACGAAAAGGAACAATTACTCTATCTTGATAACCTTCTTCAGGGCTCCAATAAAAGTTTTCACTTGTTGGATCAAATCCTCTATCATAAACATAAGCGACTACTTTTGCAAATGTTTCTTCTAGTTTTTGATTGCCGGCAAAGTCGGAGTCTAGCCATTCAGCAATTGGTAAACTGTTATCTGGAAGTTTCTTTTCTGTAAATGATATCCTGACTTGTGATTCTCTTGGCTTGTATTCAGGAGATTCAGTTTTCAATGCTTCAAAAATCATTACATTGATTGTATCTTCTGATGCGCCTAGCCATCTACATAAAGATTTAAACTTTTCAGATAACGGTCTACCAGGTTGCCAACTGGCAGTATACTTACAATTGAAACAGTTAAAAACTACACCTGTATCAAATCTAAGTCCGCCACGTTTTCTTTTATCATGACTGTGTCCACGATGATGACAACACGGAGCATTAAAACTAGTCCAACCGCTAGGACTATTTTTTGCTCGTGGCGGAATAAGTGTTCGAAATGTGTCGAGAACCAAAGTCATACATATAGTATACTATCTATAAAGTACTTTGTCAACTGTTCCTGTGTTATTTTCGTCCGGAGTATGCTTAATTCTAAACCAATTATACTTGCCTGTAACATTATAAAATTCATTTAGATTGGCAGTTGTAATTGTGAACGTGTTAATTTTAGTCCAAGATCCTTCGATTGGATTACCGCCTTCGCCTAAACTTCCTTGAAGTTCTACATCTCCTTCGTAGTTGTTATAGTAAAATTGGAATGTGTGTACACTTTGTGGAGTAGACATTCTTGGATTTGCTTCTATTGTACTACTAATAAAATATTCCTCATAACCAGATGTGTTATAATTTTGTGCAAAGTTTGGACGAGGACTATCTAATGGATCACCACTTTGTTGTGTTTTGTCAACGTCAAAGTTAGTAATTTTTCTAAATGTATCGACAGTTTTAGTATCGTAAGGTTTGCCTTCCATACCACCAATAATTTCAACTGTGCCAATTGCACCATATTGGCTGTCCATAAATAATGGCATTTTGGAATCTACTGTATAATCTGTACTATCAACATTTGATCTTGTCTCTTTGTGAAAACTATAAGAATAGTATCCTGGTTCTAAATCAAGTAACTCGTCTTCTGTTATTGTAACATATACCCGTCCTACACTAATATCATCTACACTACAATCTTTTCTTATAACTAAATCCTGTGTTTCGTTGTTTACTAAGTTGAAAACAATTGTGCTGCCCGTAGCATTGAATGCTTTCTGATCGCCGTTGCGTAGTTGAAGATCAACGCGATTATCTGATCCTCTATAAATCTTTAAATTACGATTGTATACCATTCTTTTTCTCTCCGCAGTCCAAGTTGCTGTGTCACTTGTGTAAACATCCAACTTGTTTGGATATAAATATATTGAGTTAATTTGCATAATTTTAACATGAACCTTTATACTATTTATCGATGAGAATAACAGAAAACTTAAAAGAAAACTTTCCATTTATCAGCGTGTTGACGCACTCTGAGAAGGAATTTGTGGGCATAATCATTAATCAAGACAGTAATGTTACAAGTTTTTATGACTACGAATTATGCAAAGATGAAGTAGCAAAAAGCAGGCTTTTAGAACTAGGAGAAGCATGGTGGTGGGAATCAAACAGGCAGGTTCCTATTAACATATTCCTACGTAATGAAATAAAATCCTTCGATTATACAATACGTAATTTCACAACAAAAGATGTCAAAGTATTACATGGACCTGTTACAAGTCTAAATAATATAATAATTAAAAGAATTAAACGTAAATCTATTACGTTGGTTAGAAAGCCTAGTTAAAAGTAATTAATCTTCTTATACTGAAGATAACTTACATAATCAATTACTAAAAACTGTATTAATAATCCTAACGGCGTCATCTGTATTCCAAATAATAAAATTGGTATTACATAGATCCATAATGCAATTCTAAACACATATCGTAATGCAAGCGATTCTGGTACTATCCATGTTAGCCAAGGTCCTGGATCGTGCAAGGGCGGTTTGTTTCTAAAATCTTCAACTTCCCAGTTCATTTTTATTTCCTATCTGTTCACAAATTAAATTCATCTGTACAACAACTGCAACTGCATATGCTGTTGCATGAGATTTTTTAAAAAAGTACTCGTCACTGCTTGGCTTTGTCCACACTTCGTTCATTATGTCCGTCCAGTTCTTGTCTATCAGATGTCTCTTTGCTGGACGTATTATTGCTAGTACTGCTGCTAGTTGTGGTATGCTTGTGGGTTTGAGTTTTCTCAGGATTGTCCCATGTCCGTTGACGTGAAAGAGCAAGTTGGTGAAATCGTCCTGTTCTAGTAATTCCCATAGTGGTTCCTTTTCCATTAGTTGTGTTAAATGTTGTTCACTCTTTATACCTTTGTATAAAGAAACATTAAGAAAATCTAATTTAAATAATCCTTCATCTTCTGCTTTGTCGTATTCTACACTACAAAGATTATTTACAGGATCAAAAGGAACTTCATGCATGTAAACACCAGTATTGTGTTTTAGTACTTTACCTTCATCTACACGTCTTGCACGTATGTGTTTGAAATGAGAAAGTGCTTTTTCTCTATCTAAAAAATCTATATCTATATCAGGCATCTTGATACTCTCTTGTACTAGAAAAATTAAATGAAATACTTACTCTTTCTTCATCTATCTGATTCTGTTCAACATGATGGCGCAACCAACTCGGGAATATTAGTAATTTTCCAGTTTCACTTGGATAGTGCCAATTCCCTACATTAAATGGAGTAGGTTCTGGAACTGTTGGTAGATAGTGTTCTGCTCCGTCTGTTCTTTCAAATGCAAACGCACCCATACCTGGAATAGCATATGGATAATATACTCCGCTTAGTATTGATCCAGGATGTGTATGTGGAATATTGTAGGCTCCTTTACCGTTAATCATAAACCATATGTTCGACAATTTTACGTTACCTAATTGCACACTTTTTGCACATTCATTTACACAACTTTTTATTCTCTCTACTAGTTTAAGATAAGCATTATTGCTACTGTTTTCTATGTAAGAACTATGATATCCTGTTCTATTACTGTGATGTTGCCCTACATTATCTTGGCTTCTTAATTGATTAGCATATTCAACTAGTGCTTTATTATCTATATCTTCAAGCATTGTACTCCACACTATACTAGGAAACCACATATCTGCACGTAATTTATTATCCATCTATCTTTGCCTCTGCTATTACTTCTTTGACTAGTTCAACGTCAGCAGGAAGTTTTTTAAATCTACTAAGCCAAAATTGAGGATTTATAATGTCACCTATAATGCCTAACTGTTCATCATTCATATTTTTAAGCATCTTTTTTCCTGATTTACTTTGCAATAATATCCAAGGACTTATTTTTCCTTCTTTAATATCATGTGTTGCTCTATTTAAATTTGCATAGTAAAAATAATGATTCCAAGTTGCTTCGTTATTGTCTGCCCAATCCATCATTGTGTTGATAGTTCTTTGTATTGCACCATCGGCTGGCTCTATTTTAAGCAGTTCTTGTAGATATGTATCATATAATTCATCTCTACACCAGTGATCTAATTTTACACCGCTCTTGATTACAAAATCTATAAATTTTTCAGGATAGATAGGATTAGCATTTGACATGAAACTGCCAAATTTTACAAATGCATTATAGTAAGGACTCTTTGCAAACTCATCGAACGTCTTATTTTTTTGTTTTTGACTAATCTCATAAAATCTTTGATATGTCAACAATGCCAATTGAACATGTTTTTCGTTTTTAGACATGTGACGTCGTTTTGGTTCGCACACATGTACTACTAATGTTTTTTCCTTAGCAAATGATTTGCCGCAGTAAGGACATTTATAACTTGATTGCATTTATTTCTTTCTTATCCCAGCCTAATTCTTTACAATATTCTTTAATCTCTTTATCTGTCGTTATTTCACTTAGTGCATCTAAATCTTCTTGTTTCATGTTAGGATATAACTTGCCTAAAAACTCAGATTTTTTGTTTTTGCTTTTTGTTAGTTTCATCCATTTGTGAAAAAACACTTTTTTTGACTCATGACCGCAACTACATGCTAGTTGCCATAGTAATTTATTATGCTTGTTTAACAGCAGGAAAAGGTTCTTATTAAAGCGTTCATTACCTACTAGTACATAGTGCTCTTTATCTTCTCTAGACCCTTGTACGTTGCTTATATAGCGATTAAGAGTAAAGAATACGACACTTTTACGCTGTTCTTCTGACAAATCATCCCATACTTCTTTGGCATTAAGGTCAACAGCACCTAGTATTTCATTTAGTGTTAATTTTTGTTGTTTACTCATCACTATCCTTTGATAATTTGTATATAAGTTTAAGTTCTTTTAGCATTTTTTGCAAGGCTTTATTTCCCCTATTTGCCAAATGCTGAATTTCTGAAAAATCGTGGTCGTCCAAATACCAATCTGGATATTGTTTCTTTTCAATACAGATTCTTTCACCTGTCTCGGTGTCTCTTTCGAATATTGTATCTCCATTATCTGGAGATTCGTAAATTTTAATCATCCAACTTTACATATGGTTGCTTGTCATTGGCAATATCACGTGCTAATGCTTGAATATCTTGAACCATCATATCTATTTGACCTTTATCTTGCTTCTCTTTTGGAGTATCATATTTTAGGCGTCTAAGTACCATAGATTTTTCGTACATAACACTAACTTTGTCGCACATTTGACTAATTTTATGAAGCATTACCTTCTCCTCTTAGTTAATTCTTTGCAATGTTAATTAGTTTTATACTAACATAGATAATATGGCTTGTCAATTAATTTTTAGGTAATCTTCCAAAGTGTATATTTCTTGCATGTAGTCAGAAACTGCATCTAAAACATTTTTTGGAGGATCTCCTTCACGCCTATCTTCAATTTTTACCTCAAAATCAACATTGTTCACTTTTCTGAATGTATCCACTATTTCTTTTACTGTATATCCCTTGCCGTGTCCTAAATTTTCAATTGAATTAGATGGTTTGTAAATAGATCTATCTATAGCATGACAAATTTCATTTACATGAACATAATCTCGTATTGCAGTACCATCTCTGGTGTCATAGTCGCCGCCATAAATTGAAAAAATACCGGTTTCTATTGCTTCATTTAGTTTGTAGAACAAACCATCTGGATTAGTTGCTGGAAATCCGTCTGTGCCAGTAACGTTGTAAAATCTAAACATGGTATATGGTCGATTATTTTCTATACAAAACTCTTCTATATCACTTTCGGCCTTTAATTTACTGATTGCATAAGGACTTTCAGGAGTTGCTGCTGCACCTGTTGAACCAAAAACAAAATTTAAGAAATTTACGCCATTTAATAAATTGCGTGTTCCCATAATATTAGTTTTATAATATTTTGTAGGTTTTTTTACGCTTTCACCAACTCTTACTAGGGCTGCCAAATGTACTACACTAGCGTATTCGTCAGTAAGTTGGAAGGGTTCATCTATATTGATTGGATAATACTTGGAAAGATACGATGTATGACTTTCATCGTGCAAATCTATACCATGCAATTCATACTTTGCACTTAACATTTTGCATAAATGTTTTCCTATGTATCCATTACACCCTGTAATTAAAATTTTCATTTTTACTCCGGCCACAGATGTCTTAGTTTACTTTTATAGTGTTTTATTTTAGCATGTGGTACTTTCTTTTTTGCAAAATAAAAATTATTATAAACTCTACAAGGAAAAACACGTATTCTTACGTACCCTCTTATTACTGTTGTGTCTGTATGCTCAGTTGTTACCTTACATAACTTGTTTAGTTCTTGTTGATCACTTACACCTGTTTCACAAAGTGTCATCCAACGTTCTACAAAGTCTAAAGCAGCCTCTGTTTTTCTTACAAACACTATTCCTGCATTTATAGGCAAACTATTTTCAATTTGTTTTCGTTGTCTTACAGTTACACCTATATCATAATCAAATTTTATTTCATCTATACGTTGTTCGATGAGTGCATCAGCATCTAGCCATACAACGTAGTCTCCATCGTCAACAGTTTTTAGTGTCTCCATAATTATGCCAGGTTTAGAAGGAATCTTTGCTCCAACTTTAGGACTTACTCTTGCATTAAAAGGAATGCCGTAACCTAATCCGCCCAAGTCATAAACTACAGGATCATATCCAACTTTTTTAGAATATGCAACTGCTTTATCAACATATTTTTTGAAATTTGCATCTCCTGCTATAACTGTAATAATTTTATTCATTGTAAATTGCTACAAATTTATTATACTTGCTCATGGCATACTGATTATAATCTTTTTCTATTTTTTGATGTATAGTAGGATTATCCTCGATAAAATATACAAATTTTTTACTAAGATAAGGAATTAAATCATTTAATGTGTTTGTTATTGTTTCTTCAGAGTGAAAGCCATCGTCAATAGTAATGTCGACTGTTCTGCCTTTTAGTACATTTGAAAGCATTCTATTATTTTTCTTAAATTGGTCAAATTCATACAATTCTAAATTTCCTGTTTTGAATGCTCCTCTTTGTTTTAAATTTTCTAGGTTATTTTTTGTATGTGTTAGGTCAATGTCTAAACCGATTATTTCTGCATTAGGAAAAAGACTATTCCAAATTGCTAGTCCTGTTCCTTTTAATATTCCGCATTCAATAATTGTATATGGTTTCATTCTATCTTGTATAAAATTTTGTAAATGCTTAGAATAATGTGGAGCATAACCGTGTCTTGTCATTCTATCTCCGCCTTTCATACCACCGATCTTTAAATTTTCTTTGCTCCTTGGATCATGTTCTGATACTCTCAATCGAGGCACATTTTTATGGAAGCCTCCAAAGTGTTTTTCTGTATTTTGTAACCATTCTACTGAACCAATCATGCTACTACCTTTTCTTTAATGCTTGTTGTATCGAAGTCTAATAATTGACCAAATTTCACTTGATCAGGTGTCTTATAACAGCCTGCTTTAGGCCAAAATGTTAATTCACCAAACCACGGTTTTCCTTCACCGTAGTATAAGTCAACTCTCACATACTTCCATCTTTCTGAAAGTTTTTCTGCAATCTTTTTCATTTCAAAAAACTTTTCTAATCCACAGTGTGGCCCAACTTCTACGTGTTGCATTTTTTCATCAAACCACCAAGTCATAGGATTACCATCAGGGTCAATATTGCTCTCTTTTGTTTTACCTGAGTATCTATCCCATATCATCTGGAGCCATTTTACTTCGCCGTTACAACAATGAAATTTATAATCTACATCATCATTGTCTATTCTTTTTTCTTTAATTATTGCAGGCTTAATTAATCTATAAGCCCATTCGCCTTTATTTTTTCCGTATGTTTTTTTGAGTATTGGCTCTAAATTTTTGTATGCTTGTGCTTCATCTTCTTTACTATTTACAAATTGTATGCCACCAGAGCCATGGTTTGCTTTCCAAACTGCTGGGTATCCTGTTGTATTAGGTATTATAAGTTCAGAACCAACTATTTTTGCAACATAGTCTTTGACTTGTATTTTATCGCAACAAATTACATGATCAGGATCTTGATCATTAATTTTTAACCATTGTATTTTGTCATTGTAACTAACTGGATTTTCTAAATTAGGTTCTGCCTTTAACTTCTTCCTATACCAATTAACAGATTCTTCTTTAACGCCCATTTACTCATTTCCTATTAAGAATTGATTGTATTCTAATAGAGATTTAGTTGCTTTAGGATCTACGCCAACACTTTCTGCCCATGCACACCAACCGTATATGTCTTTAGGTATGCATTTACTGTTTGCTCCTCTGTTTTTAGGAAACACAAAACTGAACCATAAGTTTTGTCTTGGGTCGTCTCCATATACAGCATCACGTATTGTATAGTAATCTACACCTGCTGCTTCACAAGCATCATATAGTTCTTGGCACTGCATAACCTTGTAAAATATTGCACGATTTTCTGTAAATTTTATAATTTCTGCTTCGTATCTTGTAACTTGTCTAATTGTAATATTTGCATTATAGGCTTGTTGATAACATTCAATTACTTTTCTTCTGTCTTCAGGCTCGCCGCCTATGATCATAAACTGTCTAGCATCCATTTGTAAAAAAGGATGGTTAGGAGTTTCTCCTAAGTATTCTGGTTGTACAACAATACGCTTTTTGTATTTTTCAGCCATTTGATCAGCAAAGCCGGGCTGTGTTGCACTTCTAATAACAATAAAGTCACAACCGCATGTTGCTATAGCATCTTCTACAGCAGAACAATCTAGTCCGTCGCCTTGATTCCAAGGAGTTGGAACAGCAAGAAATGCAATATCACAGTTTTCTAAAGGTTTAGTATAACCTTCTATATACTTGTCATAAACTTGTGCATTAGGAAAAAGTTTTTGTGTTGCTTTTCCTATCCAACCATAACCTATGATACCTACTTTCATTTGTTACCTTTAATTTTTGTTCCAACTGTACGTCTTACAATGTCGTCATGATTAAATTCAGCCCAATACAGTTCAAACGCAACACCATCTTCTAGTCCTTCAAACTGATGGATCTTACCAGGCTTAACTTGTGTAAAATCCCCTGCTTCTAAGATCGTTTCATCAACTAATCCTTCTTGATCAGCATCCTGCCAAACACGCACAATCATCTTTCCTGACTCTACAAAGAAGCCATTCCATTTGTAACGATGCTCATGTTCGCTGCACTTATAACCTTTCTTGTATTCAATACGGTGAAACTCTAACACACCGTTAGCATGTATAAGTTCTGTCTGTCCCCAAATCTTTCCTGCTTTCATTAATCTATCTCCGTTCTTACAATGTGCTTTCTTAAAGCCCTGACAAGTTCTTCTATTTTATCTACTACTGCAATCATATTTCTATCAGTAATATATTTTTGTTTTTCTCTTAACCTATCATATTCTTTTAATGGTATTGTTACCATTGATTGTTCATTTTCAAATGTTCTATCATCATCTCTTTCTTCAACACTAGTCATAAACCTCCTGGGTTGTATAGTAATTATCAGAGTAGATCGCCTACAGAAACTACTTCTGATTGCCTACTTATTTCCTTAACAAAGAATGCACATGGTGGATTATAATCGCTAGTTAATGGTATTGATAGCAGTTGTCCGTTTTTCATTTTTGGAAAATACCATCTTACATCTTGGAAAATGTTAATAATTTCTATGTCCGCATAATCACATTTATATCCTTTAATTGGATTCATTATAAATGCTTCAAATCCTCTTTCATTAATAGAAGTTAAAGGCAATATTTCTGGGTCAGATCCGCCTTCACTATCTCCTACTAGTATTGACCAATCCAAAGGCATCTTAATTTGGTTACCTGCTATGTTCATTAGTATTGCTGGACTGTTAAATGATTCTAGAAATATTAGTGGTTGGAAAAAGAAGTCTGGATTCTTAGGATCCGAATTATCCAACACACTAAATCTAGCATCTGCATCTACTTCTTCTGGCAATTCGTTAAGATCAAATGCCTTGTTATCTAGTGTTAATATTCTCATATGTTCTCCTTAAATATCTACCTTTGTAACAGTGTGTGGGTACTTTGCTTCACGGTAGTATCTCTTTCTTTCAGTTAAATGTCTTTTTGCATATTTGCAAGTTGATGTTATATCCCAAACTTGGACAAAATCTTTGTCCTCAGCCTTTCGTATTCCTCTGCCAATTGACTGAATAACACGTACAAAAGACTTACCAGGCTCAATAAGAACAAGGTTAAAAATCCTAGGAATATTAATACCCACAGCGGCAACGCCATAAGTAGCAATAATAATTTTTCCATCGCTTGTTTTAATTTCGTCATACTGTTCTTTACGATCATCTAGTTTTACATCTCCTTTAATAAATGTTGCGTCTGATATATTTTTAAGTAACTTGTTACCAGTGTCAATTCTATTAACTAGTACAAGTGTATTGCCGTTCTTAGCAACATTTTTAATATGATCACTGATGTATTTTATTCTTTTGTCATCTGTAACCAACCAAGTGTATTCTTCTTGATAGTTTCTAAATTCTTCAATATCTTTTGTTTGTACAATTTGTATATCTAGTTTTGCTAGTACACCTTTTTCCTGTAAATCGTGTGCTGATACGTTGTTAATTACAGGACCAATACCTGCAAGTATACCTTGAAACTCCCATTTCTCTTTTGGCACTGTGCCTGTTAGTCCCCAACGAATAGGAGCATTACGAAAGTTTACTGTAAGTAATTTTTTAAGTACATCTGCTTTTGCTTGGTGTACTTCGTCAATAATTACTGCACTTACGCCTTCTGTGAATTCAGCAAGTGTTAGGCTGTCTCCGTCATATTTCTTTTTATCAAGCACATTTAAACTCTGCCATGTACATATAGTGTGTGTATGATTTAACTCTTTTCTATCTCCGAAATAAACTCCTACATCTAGTCCACAGTTTTTGTAATCTTCTTCTGTTTGCACAACAAGACTTTTATTAGGAACAATTACCATTGTACGTCCATATGGTTCGCATAAATGCGACAATGTAGCAGTTGTAATTGTTTTACCTGCACCTGTAGCAACTTCTTGTAGTGACTGTGGATTTTCTAAAAACTTATTAACTACATCATATTGATAATCACGTAACACAATAGGCTTTCCTGCTTCAGGATGTCCTTCTGGCCAACATATCCCTTGATCAGCCCAATAGTTTTCAGTAATTTTTTCAAAGTCTAATTTAGTAGGATGACGTTGATCAATAACTTCTATATCATAGCCATCGTTCTCAACTATAGGCAGTGCAATATCAAGATGAGCTACAAATCCGTTACCGCCAATGCCGAAGAAACTTACAGTACCGTCCCATCTGCCTAACTTAAAAGCAGGCATATGTCTTGCATAAGGTAAATCAAATTTAAGTTTGTTTACAATTTTCCTACGTGTTTCCACAGCAAGTCCTTCAAACTTTACGTTGACTTCATCTTTTATAATTAACTTACAGTTCAACTATTGTTTCTCCATATTGTGTTACAGGCTTAAAGTCACCTATGTAAATTACACAAGGGTGTGATTTAAGCATTGATTTGCCATGGGAATTTAATCCTGGTAACAATTCATTAGTTGCTACTATTATAACATCTTTTTCGTCTTTGAACAACCACTTTGCAGGTTTTTCTCTGAATATCAAAAACTTAGCAGTATCAATTTTACCACCATAACCGTTTTGGCTTACCCATTCATTAAAATCTTTATCTGTTTTATTGCTAGGTCTAAAACAAACCCTAAAATCTGTTTTATCATATCCACCTAATTCTATATTACGTGATAATTCTTTTACCCATTCTATAGCATGATCAGCAGCATTTTGTAAGGGTTTATCTAATAATATAATAATCTTTCCTTCTACACCGTAACAAATGTTAAGGAATTTTTGCATATCATTACAATGAAATGTATTTGTTTTATTCCCTGCAATCTGTTTCCAAATAGTATTCTGCTTGCCACAATATGTATGACCTAAATTTTTTGCAAGTATTAAATCGGAACTGCTTATATTAGTTTTATTTTTATCAAAATAATCTTTTGTCTCAGTCTCAGCATTGACTAAATTAATTTTTCCATTTATTTCTGTGCAAGTTTTAAGATATTGGTCTTGATTATTCCAAATTTCTTCAACTGCTGATAATGCTTCTACAGCACTATCTTTTATTTCAAAATCATATTCTTTTAAGAACTCCATAAGATTGATAAAATTAAAATCATAAAAAGATAATTTCCTTACTTTATCTTTTTGGTCCCAAAGACTCAAAGCATTCATGTATTCATCTGTTTTAGCAATTTGTTCGTCAAAGATTTCTTTAAAAGCAAATGGAAATTTTAAACAGATCCACAGATTACTAAATTCATCTCTTTCAATCCAAACTAGTTTTCTATTATCTACAGTTCTAAATGGTTTAGACCACGCAGGATTTTCTAATAAGTCTCTATAATCATAAAACTGAGCACACGTGTTTCTATATTTTGTTAATATTTTTAAAATATATGCTGCTTGTTTTTCTGTAATATCTCTACCTTCTAAAAGAGTCATATTGAAACTAGATGCTGCTCTTAGATCATGAGGTTGCATACCAAGGCGATAACGTTGCATTGTCGCATAAAATTCGACGAATATATCTTCAATGTAGAACTTGTTTGTCATAGTAGTATTATAATGCCGTTAGATAGAAAAGTCAATAACTTACTTGTGTTATTAAAGATTTTTCTAATCGTTTAATAGGGATACCTTGCTGTATCTCCGGTACTGTCCACTCACAGTGTGTAAGTTTTGTAAACCATAAAAGTCTATCATCGGGAAGTTTAGGATTTTCGATATTGTCTAACGTATCGCTTACAGGATATGCAAGACTACTTTCATCTGTAATTACAGGCGTGCCTGCAATAGCAGCAAGTATAGGCGGACCACTGTTATGATTTATTACTACATGATAGTTATAATTAATATCAAAGTTGTCATAAGTGCCAGTTACTTGTACAGGTTGTTGTCTTCTTACGTTTCTAAATTCGTGTTCTATACCAGGCATTGGTGATCTTGGATGAGGTCGGATAACAATAGGTCTATCTGTAATTTTTCTAATTTTATCTATTGTTTGCATAGTCCAATCAGTCATCGAAGGCATATTATTCCATTGCAAACTTTTTTCATGTTGTGTGGCTATTAATATTTCTTTGCCTCTATTATTGTTAGGCAAAGACATTTGTAGTCCTAACTTCTTTGGTCTATTAACATCAATATCTTCTTCCGCTCCAAATTCTCCTAATCCATTAATATGATTAAGACAAATTCGCCAAGTTTCATTTCTTTTTAAATTTCCAACTTCTATTATTAAAACAGGTTTATTGTTAGCACGACATCTTTCATAGATCTGTTTGTTAGGACTCATTCTTCCGTGCCATAGCACAGACCAAATGACAGACACATCTTCGTTGCTGTCTACTATCTCATGACCTTGTGCTTTTAACCCTTGTTCAACTGCATCAAATATGCTAGGGCTGTTTAGAGCTCCGTGTTGTCGGAAAAGTTTGAAACGCATTGTGCCTCCAATAAATATACTAGTATTTAATGGTTATGTTATGAATAAATTTCAAAAAAGATTATCAAAAAACATGAAAAAATCGCCAAGACATTGCGTCATTGTTGGGGATGGATTTGGTCACATTGACGATATAGCAGCACTATTTGATACAGTTTTTTTATTAGAAAGCTCTATTACTAAAAGAGAAAAAAACATAATAATGCGCCAGGAAGTACAAGGTGTTTTTGATTTAAGAGACGTAGGAGCAATTTTTGTTGACTACGATAAAAAGCATGTAATTGATCATCTATCGCCTTTGTTGTCTAAAGAAAATCCGGATGTTTTTGTTGAAAAACAAGAAGTGTTAGAAAGAGAATATACTAAGATACTTTACCAATTAAAATATAGAGCGATTGCCCAGCTCGGCGGATACCATCAATGGAGTGTAATGCCATAATGAATTTAACTGTTGTAACAACATTTCATAAACAAGGTTATGATACATACGGCAAAAGAATGATAGAAACATTCTTAAAGAATTGGCCTAGTAATATAAAATTGTATGTGTACGCAGAAGATTGTAATGTAACAGAATCTGCACCAAATCTTATTGTAAAAGATTTGCACAAATCTAGTAAAGAACTTGTAGCATTTAAAAGTGCATGGAAAAATGTGCCTAAAGCAAACGGAGATGTTAGTGCAGATCCTATTAGAAGCAAAAGAAAAGATAGCGGAAAAGGTTTTAAATGGCATGCTATTAGATTTGCACACAAAGTTTACAGTATATTTGCTTGTGCAAAAGAGTGTAATACTGAATGGTTAATGTGGATGGACGCAGACACAATTTGTCATAGTCCTATATCTGAGAAGCAACTAACAAGGTTAATACCTGGCAAACAAGAACTTTGTTACTTAGGTAGAAAAGGAAAATATAGTGAATGTGGACTTTATGCTATGCGATTATCATCTGAAAATACACTAAACTTTTTAAAAGAATTCCAACGTGTATATGATAACGCAGAAGGTAATGGTGGTATTTTTTCAATGGCTGAGTGGCATGATAGTTTTGTATTTGATGTGGTGCGTACACGCTTCCCTAATCTAAAACAAACTGACTGGGCTGCTTCTTTAAGTGATCTTAGACCAAGACCGGGTATGAGTACAGGAGAAGGTCATCCATTAATTAATTGCGAGTGGGGTGCATATTTAGATCATCTAAAAGGTGGAAGAAAACAACTTGGAAAAAGTAAACGAGATGATCTAAAAGTTCAAAGGACTGAGCCTTATTGGCAACAGTTTAAATAAACTTTCTAAAAAATTGCCAGGCTTCACCAGATTTTAATTCATCGAAATTCCAATGGCACATTGAAAGTTTTTCGATCCATGCTTGTCTATCGTACATTTTAGGATCTTCTAATCTCTTAAAATTTGTATTTGATACTTCTGCTGCTTGGCTATATTGTGGTTCAGAGTCAGTTAGAAACACAGGAACACCTTCAATTGCACTTGCTACTGCGGGGCTACTGTTATGTAATACTGTTGCCCATGCATTTTTTAAATCTTGAATAATATGCTGTGTGCTTAATTGTACATTTGAGTAATTATTTAATTTTAAGTAATTACGCCATTTCTTATCGCCAGGATGCGGTCTAACTATTATTGGTCTATCAGTATACCCTCTTACTTTTTTAATTGTTGTATCTAACCAATCCTGTACTGGCACTCCTTTCATGCTCCAGCCTCCGTTACGTTGACAACATATTAATATATGATTACCAGTTGTTCTATAAGGTTTTAATGTTATACCTAGATTAGCACTAATCTTTTTCCATCTGTTAGGATCAACTTCTTCATGAAAATAATAACCTGTAGTAGGAAATACACCATTAAAACTATATCTTAGATAATGTTTTGTATTTCCAGGATCTGCATAAAGAAATAAATTGCTATCTACTATTAAACTTTTTTTACCAGTTTCTTGTTGTTTTTCTACTGCACGTTTTCTAAGTTGTAAATGTGGTGCTGACTTTCCGTGTTCGTGTACAAATCCTTGTATAAGTGCAACATCACAATCTAATACATTAAAGCCTTGATGCATAATAGCATTATCACCGCTTGCTCGTACACCTTGAAGAAAGTTATTAAGGATTAAAGGTTTTTCAGGATTATTATTGTTTGGCGGAATCCCGCCGAAATATGCTACTGCTGTATAATTAGACATGATACTTATCAATAATCCTTTTCGCTGTGCCGTTCATTAGTTCTTCTTTTGTAAACTGACTATAACTTAACATACATAACCATTTTGATAAATCTCCGTAATATAAATTGTTAATATCACTTAACTTGTTTCTAGTGACAGGGTTAGTAATATGTGTTCCTAATGTTATTGCAGGTATACCTGTCCATATTGCTTCTGTAGCAGCATTACTATTAATGCTTACTATGCAATAATAATCTTCGTCAAGCAATTGTTTTATTAATTTAGGACGTTGACGCAAAGGTGCTTTTTTTCTAAATACAATTCTCTTATCTGTGTATTTTCTTAATTCTTTTGCTACATCATACTTCCATGTTTTCAAATCTACATGAAATACATTTGCTGCAAATGGACCAGGTTCGATGATGTAAATTATTTCTCCATTCTTTCTCCAAGGCACTGGAAAAATAGGAAAGTTTTGTAATCTATTCACTGGCGCTTCAAATTCTTTTCCGTAGTGCATATGATTACGTACAAGTCTGTGCCATTTTTTATTAGGTTCAAGAAAGTTTGTATATCCACTATCTATAAACCACATAGGATATTTTTTATCTATTTTTGTAACTAATAATTCTTCATTACCTACTGTGTTTCTAATTAAACAATCTTCTTCATAAGTATTAAAATCTTTCCGCCTCATTAGTACTGGATTTTTTGTAATGCTATTTCCTGTACCTTTAACAAAATTTTTATACTTGCTTTCTTGATATTTCTTAAGTATTTTTTCTTTGCCTAATCTTTTAATTATAGTTTCTATATTTTTATGTACACCTTGAAATATTTCTTCTTTGTATCTAGTTTTAATTGCTTTAATAGATTTTACATATGCTTCTAAGTCTCGCGAAATACCTTTTACTAATTTTTCATAAAACTTTTTCTTACCTGCATCATCCATATATTCTCTTTGCGGAATATATTTTTCAAATTTTGTTTCTGCTCTGCGTTTACGTGCAGCATCTCGTTCAGCAAATTGATTAGTTACTTCTGAAACCCAATAATCACTGTAAGTTACTTCTTGTCTTATTTTCTTCTTTATGTCTATACTGCTTATAAGAAAGTGTGCTATTTCTTTATCGTTTAATAATAGTTTCATGAATATTTTTCCGTTAGTTCGTATGCAATTCCGTTTTCAATTTCTTCTATAGTAAATTGTCCGTACGCTAAACTAGCGCATTGTTGTTCAATTACTTTTTGATCTGGTTTAAATGGGTTTGACAAATTTTTAATTTTTGTTGACGCCAACGGACTTGCAGCACAAGGCACACTTACAAATGCAGGTACACCATGTACAACAGATTCCATAGCAGCCATACTGTTCATAGTAACTGTAGCATGTGTGCCACTATCAAGTGCGTCGTATATAGTGTATTCTTTTACCCTTGCAGATCTAGATCCTTTTATTCTTACTTCAATAGGTAAATTACTATACTTTTTAATCTTGGCTGTAGTTTCTTCAACCCATGTATCATAATCTATTCCATAATATCTGCATGCCTTAGGATTAGGCATGACTAATAATATTTTTTTATTTTGATTTTTCCAACCTTTCCATGCTAAATTAGGATCTTGTTCTAGTAACCTTTCCCATCTATCTGTAGGCACTGTTCTAATTTTAGAATGTTGATTTTCGTTCTTAACTACTCTATGCCACAGTTTTTTACCGCCCGGATTACCTTTGCTAACAAAATTTCCAAGGTAACCTGTATCAATATAGTAAAAATCTCTACCTGCTTTAATACATGCATTTACATGATCTTTTTTAATGACGCCTCTAACGACAAGAGGTTTAGAAATGTCCTTAGGATCTGTTGTTAACTTACCCCCTGAACCTTTAACTAATGATTCTTCTAAACTAAGTTTGTTAGCCATATACTATACTTCATCTTCCATCATGTTGTATAATTCTGTTTTCCATTCAGCATGAAATTCACAGTCTCTATAGTTTTCAAACCAAGGTCCGCCTTCTGTGTAGTGTATTAACTTTGGCTTTTCAATATCATTGTAAACACCTACTAGATAGTTCCATGTATGATCAATACTACCTATTTCTTCATCTTTTAACCAACTAAATCTGTGCATGTATGCTCCATTTAGTTCAGTATCGTTTACAAAGTCTTGTGTAACTACAGCATTACTAGGATGTCCACAGTTCCATAACACCATACTACTCCAGTTCTTACGTGGATAGATAGTTTGTTTTTGACCATCCATCTTAGTGCTTTCTGTTACTTTATAATCGTGCTGCACACACATAACAGCATACTTGTCATCTGCTTGATCAAATAGTTCTTTGATATCTGTTGTTAGTATCATGTCACTATCCATAAACACTGCCCAACCCTTAAAGTTAGTAAGTTCTGGAATAAGGAAACGTGTAAATGTAAATTCTGTACTTGCTAATTTGTCAACTGGTCTTGTATACCAGCCAGCATCTCTTAATTCTTGCTGTCTAAGTGGACGCACATCTACGTCTTTGCTTCTTGCAATAATGCTATGTTTGCACACTTGATATGCAATATCTTCTCTTGTATCATATCCTATGAATACTTTCATTGTTCTAATATCCTTCTTGCCTTACCTGTTTTTAGCTCGCTAATATGAAATTGTCCGTAGGCCAAATGACAACCCCATTCGTATAATTTATCTTCATCCGGATAATACGGATTTTCTATCTGAGATAAATCTTTTAAACCAACAGGAGAAGCAGCACTTGTAGGTGCTAAAGGAAATACTGGTATCCCATGGAATACAGATTCTACAGCGGCATTTGAATTAAATGTTACTAGTGCGTATACATCATTATCTAGTGCTTGCTGTAACGTATCGTTAACAACTCTATCTATTCTATTTTTACTTCTTGATCTTACTTCTATCGGTCTGTCGGTATGCTTTTTTAATTCCGCAATAGTTTCCTCAATCCAATGTTCTAAGTCTTTTTCATAAAACTTCATTGGTTTTTCATCAGGTGCTGCAATTAAAATTTTTCTTCCGTCTTTTTTCCACTGTGGAAATTTTCTTTTAAAAGATTGAAATCTGTCAGCAGGACGTTTTATAATATCATTATGTTGCAAATCATTTTTTACTATCCTATGCCAATACTTCCAACCGTTTGGGTTACTTTGAGTTTGTTCATTGCCAAAGTAACCTGTGTCCATATAGTAAAAGTCTCTGCCATCTTCCCAGCATCTATGCATCCATTTCTTTTTTAGAATTCCTCTTAGCACAATAGGATCATCAGACGCATCATAATCAAAGAGGTTGGTATCTACTGTTGTCACACCACAACCTCTAGCGAAGTCGTTTATATAAGGATCCTGATTGCCTTTACTAAGAAAAATCCAATTAGTCTTCACGTCTTATAATATCCTCTTCTACACATTGTTCGCCCCATTGTATTTCAAGTACATGAGCATTACTATCGCCTGGATTGCTTGCGTGATGCCATACTCCTTTACCAATTTCATATGGCAATGTATGTGGTACTAAATGAATTTCATCAACTCTTTCTTCCCATTCAGTTTTAATTTTTACAATACCTTGTAATATATTCCAAACTTCAGATCTCTGAAAGTGTTTTTGATTACTTAAACTTTTACCTGGATAAATTACTAATTCTTTTACTTTATATCCTGCATTAGGATTATCGTCTAAGACTCTCCAATACCCCCAATCACGTTCTGTCTTTTGCGTTTTCCATTCATCTAGTATCCAACTACTTGAATTCATTTTATTTTCGCCACCGACGCCGTACACAAATTCTATATTAGAAGACTCTCCGTAAATTTTGTATTCAGGTGTCGTTAAATCTGTCCTGTCACCGCCATTTGCAAATATATATTGGCAATTTGATGTTGTAGACAGTAGTTTAAATATTGCTCCGCAGGCAGTATCGTCATCATCATTAAATGATATTACTCTATCTACAATCTCAAGCGAATCTATTATTGCGCATCTATCTTTGAATG
>Ga0181563_10000877_pt1 | contig 29439 bp, 26 predicted proteins | sample 011ome_25_FD_133759 | JGI IMG/M metagenome (GOLD analysis project Ga0181563, IMG submission 133759) | Coastal salt marsh microbial communities from the Groves Creek Marsh, Skidaway Island, Georgia - 011512CT metaG (megahit assembly) | ecosystem: Environmental > Aquatic > Marine > Intertidal...
AAATTGCACCCAGGTTGATTTGGATTGACGATCACATCTGCATCAGGCAATTGATCTCCGGGCAGATGATGGTCAGTGACCAGGACTTTAATGCCAAGGGACTTGGCAAGCGCAATGCCGTCGAGACTGGAGATACCATTGTCTACAGTAATGATAAGGTGCGGCCGTTTGAGAACGGCAGCAGAATCTTTTGGTTCAATACCTGCGGCGAGCTGCACTATTTCCGGGGTCAGCCCATAGCCATATTCAAAGCGATTTGGCACTAGGTAGCTGGTGTGTAGCGCACCCATGGCTTGCAAGCCATGGACCATCAGCGCCGAACTGGTAGCACCATCTGCGTCAAAGTCGCCGACAATCAAAATCCGGGATTGCTGCTCAACGCAATCGGCCAACAACTGGCCGGCAGCTGCCAGGTCCTTGAGCAACGCTGGCGGCAATAAACGTTGCAGCGAACAATCTATCTCACCAATGTCTTGAATACCCCGTCCCGAATACAGGCGACCAAAAAGGGGTGAAGCCACTCCAGCCAGCGACTCAGTTTTTCTTCGAATCAATCGCTGCGACATTGGGTCCTGCCTGTCATGGCTGAGTTAGCCGGTGTTTAAAAGGACTCGACTCGAATGCGACTGACGGTTCCGACAATCTCTTCGAGCGCTTCAAGGTCGACTACTGCAGCGACGATTGCTGCTTCCAGTACCTCGTCAGTGACGATAGCGATCGGAGCAATAGTCTTGCGAGTATCTTTCTGAATTAAGGATTCAATACTGATATTGTGCTGAGCCATGATAGTCGATATTCGAGCCAGCACACCCGGACGATCTTGTACCTGAAGACGCAGATAGTGGCATGATCGCGTTTCATTAATGCTCAAAATCGGCAACTGCAACAGCTCTGCGGATTCGAACCCTAGGTTCGGCATCTTTTCCGAATGCGCGGCACTACGAGCGATGTCAATAATGTCCGCCACAACAGACGAGGCTGTCGGTCCTGCACCGGCGCCTGCACCGTAATACAGTGTCTGCCCAGCCGCATCACTATCGACCAGTACAGCATTCATCACGCCGTTGACCTGGGCCAAAAGGTGAGTTTTTTCTACCAGAGTTGGATGCACCCGCAGCTCAACACCCAGGTCCGACACCGTCGTAATACCCAGATGCTTGATGCGGTATCCCAGTTCACTGGCGAAGCGAATATCCTCAACAGTGATCTTGGCGATGCCTTCCGTGTAGATAGCGTCAAAACGCAGCGGCACACCAAAGGCGATGGATGAGAGGATTGTCAACTTATGGGCAGCGTCTATACCCTCAACATCAAAGGTCGGATCAGCCTCAGCATATCCCAGCGCTTGAGCCTCAGCTAACACTTCCGAAAAGCTGCGATTACCACCGGCTTCCATCTCAGTCAGGATGTAATTAGAGGTACCATTTATGATGCCCGCCAGGCGACTGATACGGTTCCCGGCCAGGCCTTCGCGAATTGCTTTAACAATTGGAATGCCGCCGGCGATACCCGCCTCATAAGTCAGGCTGACACCCGCCGCATTTGCCAGGCGAAACAATTCGCTCCCATGCTGAGCGATCAGCGCTTTGTTGGCAGTAACAACATGCTTTCCATTTTCTATCGCTTGTCTGACCAGTTCCAGCGCAGTGTCTGTACCGCCAATTAATTCACAGACAATATCAACGTCAGCATCATTGACGACAGCGAAAATATCACGACTCACCCTGGTATCACTCAGATCGCAGTCGGGGTGATCACGCCTTGCGCCCACATGCGCCAGAATGATGCGACGGCCAGTCTTACGTTGAATCTCAAGACCATTACGTTTAAGTAAATTGGCAACCCCCGAACCCACGGTTCCCAGGCCACAAATTCCTACCCTTACCGGATCCACCACTAGAATCCCTCGCCGTTGACTTCGCCACTCTTTGAGAACACCTTACGCAGGCCACGCAATGCCTGGCGGGTTCTGTGCTCATTTTCGATCAATGCAAAACGCACATGATCGTCACCATATTGACCAAAACCAATACCAGGCGACACCGCCACTTTCGCTTCCTGCAACAGCAGTTTACTGAATTCCAATGATCCCATATGGACATATTGGGGCGGAATTTTAGCCCAGACAAACATGGTTGCTTTCGGCCGCTCTACAACCCAACCCAACGCATTTAGGCCATCACAGAGAACGTTGCGACGCTTTCGGTACATCTCGCAGATCTCGGTCACACACGACTGATCACCCTCAAGAGCAGCAATGGCTGCGACCTGAATGGGGGTGAACATACCATAATCCAGATAAGACTTGATCTTCGCCAGAGCGCCGATCAGCACTGGGTTACCCACACAGAAGCCGATGCGCCAGCCGGGCATGTTGTAGCTCTTCGACATGGTGAAAAATTCCACGGCGATATCCTTGGCACCCGGCACTTGAAGGATCGACGGCGCCTTGTAGCCATCGAACACTATGTCAGCGTAGGCGATATCCTGTACAACCCAGATATTGTGCTCTTTGGCCATGGCTACGACTTTCTCAAAAAAGTCCAGCTCAACGCACTGGGCTGTCGGGTTACCTGGAAAGTTGATAATCAACATCTTGGGCTTTGGCCAGGTATTGATGATGGCATTTTCAAGCTCAGTGAAGAAATCCAGATCCGGCGTCATGGGAACATGCCGCACATCGGCATCTGCCAGCACCGAGCCATAGGGATGGACTGGATAGGACGGGTTCGGCACCAGTACCGTATCTCCGGAAGACAGTACCGCCATTGCCAGGTGGGCAATTCCTTCTTTGGAGCCTAAGGTGACAATCGCCTCTGTCTCGGTATTCAGCTCTACATCGAAACGATCCTTGTACCAATTACCAATTGCTCGACGCAACCGCGGAATGCCTTTTGACTGAGAATAGCGATGGGTGTCACCACGGTGAACAGTTTCGATCAACTTATCGACAATATGTTGTGGCGTCGGCTGGTCAGGATTGCCCATACCAAAATCAATAATATCCTCACCCTTCGCCCTCGCTTGTTTCTTAAGTGCGTCGGTGATACTGAACACATAAGGGGGTAAACGCTTGATGCGAGGAAAATCGTCCATTGCCATGTTATTTACGTCATTCAAGATTGAGAATCAGCCAAAAAAACCGGGCTTACACTAGGAGTGCAAACCCGGCACTCTATATTCAGATAAGTTATTGTATTGTCGCGAGGAAAATTACCGCGCAGATGCCCTTTCGATCGAAACGCTTACCGTTCAGTTCAATCATTATTCAGCGCTTTTTAGCCAGGCTATATGCTCACGCATATTACCTAGCTTTACTCAATGGTGCCACGGATCTTATCGTCTTATGAAGCAGGACCCAAGCCGTTGCTCGATGCAATCTTAGTTTCGAAGCCGCGGCTCTGGCACATAAATTCGAACAACAATCCCGCCAACCACAAGAAACGCAATCGATACCGCGAACACAGCCTCGAAGCCGAACGCGGCAGCCAACAGGCCGCCCAGCAAAGGCCCAATAGTACCGGCAACTTCGGAGGCAGTGTTGGCAATCGCTATGCGCATTGGCAGATTATCACGATCGCCGAATTCCAACGTCAGGTTCATAGCCGAGTTCTGAAAACCCTGTACCGCGACCCCAATACCTATGAAGACCAGGACTGTCGCCCAAAAGCTATCGGCAATTAACAAGACCAGCGTCGACAAAACCCACAGACTGATGGATAACAGAAAGGTCCCTCGAAATCCCCTTCGATCAGCCATCGCGCCCCACGCCAGGTTTGATACCGTACCAGCGATAGTAAATGCAAAGGTGATTACTCCGAGGGTCTGTCCCGTCAAACCGATGGTTTGCCCCGCAAACAGGATATAAAACGGCATTGCCATACGCCCCATGGTGGCAAGAGAGCGGGCGAGAAAATAGCGAGTAAAAGCTGTGTCATTCCGCAGTAATGCAGGCACCTCGCCCAGCCGCTGCCACAAACCCTGTTTAACCTTAACCGTCGGTGGCTCCGGCTCCCGCACCCAAAGCAGGATAAGCAGTCCGATGCTGGTGAGAACGAAAGCCAACAAAAAGGTCATTGAATAGCCCTGCGCTGTCGGCACGTCGCCCAGCAGGTAATGACCACCCAGCCACGCCACCGCCGCAGAAGTAATGCCGGCGAGGAAGTTTCGCAAGCCAGTGAGCCGACCGCGCTTCTTCACTGGAATGACTTTTGACATGAGAAAATTGAAGATCACACCCTGCATGCCCTGAAACAGGCCGAGCATCGTCAAGCAGACCATAATCGCCAGCAGCGCCTGAGTGCCCGCAAGTAAAAAGCCGGATAGCGCGATCAACAGGATGCTCAACCGCATCATGCCGCCGACCAAAAAACCAACGGGCAAGACGCGCTTACGGTGTTCAATCAGATTGGCGCCCACGAATGGCGTTAACGTCATACCGAGCGCTTGCAGTGACAAGGCCAGCCCGACCATCATCTCAGAGCCACCCGAGAGCAGCATAATATAGGCGGGCAGAAAGGTGGGTGCGTTGACGAGCCTAAAACCCGTCTGACCCAGCATGCCATGCCCTAGATGGGCATAAAAATTGCGGTTTAGATCGCGTTTAACCTGCAGTTCATACCGACGTTCTGCATGTTTTTGCTCAAGGAATTCACGGTTCAAGCCTTATCGCACTCCAGTCACAAAGGTCTCGCTGAGATTAAGCTTTATCCACAACAAGGCGCTGCCAATTCTGTTTTTCTGGATTGCCCATGTTGATTCGTGCAGTGGTACCTGTGTCATGAGTATAGCGTATCGATAATGCGGCTGATTAATTCAGACCCAATATCGCCGCAAGACGGTCAGCCGGCAGATAGCCTGCCTGCATTCGACCATCTTCAAAGACCAGACTGGGCGTGCCAGTGACACCCATTTCACTACCAAGTTGATACTGAGCGGCAACCTTATTCGCGCAGGTTCGAGCCGGCAGCTCAGTGCCGCCCTTCGCGAGGGTCAAGGCCATCTGTGGATTTTCTGCACACCAGGCTGAGACTAACTTGTCATAGGAGGGTGAGCCGATTCCCGCTCGAGGATATGCCAGATATCGCACTTCGATACCCAATCGATTCAGCTCAGGCACTTCTTGATGAAGCTTACGACAGAAACCACAATCAATATCGGTAAACACCGTTACCACCGCCTTTGGCTCGCCGTTAGCTGGCTTGAAGATGACCATATCTTTCTCGTTGAGACTATCCAGCAGCGTCTTACGTTCTCCATCACGGCCCTGCTCAGTGATATTGACGAAATTGTTATTCGTGATCCCAAACAATTCACCAGCGACAAAATAATCTCCAGAATCAGACACAAACAGGGTCTGACCGCCAGGCAATAGCACCTCCCAAAAGCCAGTCAGCAGACTGGGCTCAATACTCAGGATCGGCAAATCAGCACTGACCTGAAGTAGCCGAGCTCGAATACCTTCTGCGCCCAGACCTGCCGCTAACGCTGAGCTGTCCTTTGCGCCTGCCGATTTGGGATTTTCCAATCTTTCCGTGGCTTCCAGTACTGGCGCTATCAGCAGTGCCACTATCAAGGAGAGTGATTTGATCATGTTCATTATCTGGGTTCCTGAATTTTCGGGATTAAAGACGGACCCGCCGCCTCAACCTGCAGCCGGCTATCATCGCCGATGGGTGAAACAAGCCTACTATTATAGACCGCAAATGTTCATGTCCACGGTTTAATATTAAATATTTTCTTACCCCAAAGGTCGATTTGCCCGGATCAACCGCGTGGATGGTGGACCTGATGGAGTTCTTTCATTCGATGTTGGGCGACATGAGTGTATATCTGAGTCGTGGATAGATCACTGTGACCCAGCAGCAGCTGCACGACTCTAAGATCAGCACCATGATTTAACAGGTGAGTCGCGAAAGCATGTCGCAGCGTGTGCGGTGAGAGCTTGCGCTTGATACCAGCAGCACGCGCATGGGCTTTAATCCGATGCCAAAATGTTTGACGCGTCATCGCCTGACCACGGTTACTGGGAAAAACGACATCCTCATGGCGGTTGTTCACCAGTAGCAAATCGCGGCCCGAGCCGAGAAATTGTTGAATCCAGGTGATCGCCTCTTCGCCCAAAGGAACCAGTCGCTCCTTGTTACCCTTGCCTGTTACCCTGAGGACACCTTGCCGCAAATTGATTTCCGTGAGCCGCAGAGAGACCAGTTCCGTAACCCGAAGGCCAGTTGCATAGAGCACTTCCAACATTGTTCGATCACGCAGTCCGAGAACTGTCGATGGATCTGGCGCAGCAAGCAGTCGTTCGATGTCTTTCTCAGTCAGCGTATCCGGCAGTGGCCGTCCCAGCTTGGGGTTTTCTATTCGAAGCGTTGGGTCCAAACGGATGATATTTTCGCGCAGCAAATACCGATACAAACCTCTTAAACAGGAAAGGGCTCGAGCGGTTGAGCGAGCCTTCAAGCCTCTGCCCATACGAGCGGAGAGATACCGTAGTAGATCCTCCCGTCGAACCTGGAGCACATCGAGAGATTGTTGCTCAAGCCAGGCAGAGTAGGCTTTCAGGTCTCGACCATAGGAGTCGAGGGTATTGCGACTCAAACCTTTTTCAAGCCATTGGCTATCTAGGAACTTATCAATGATCTGATTCGACATGGCAACACCTTACAGTGGAGTCAGGTCAGTAAACAACCCAAGTCGGCAAACTCATGAGGGCCTATTGGACAAAAAAAACGCCGCATGTGCGACGTTTTTTCTGGGTTCCAGCGCTTAGCGCTTGGCCAATTTCTCTTTGATACGGGCACTTCGACCACTGAGCTCGCGCAGGTAATAAAGCTTTGCCTGACGAACATCGCCGCGCCGCACTACGGTAATACTTTCAATGAGTGGGCTATGAGCCTGAAAGGTTCGTTCTACACCGACACCATGAGAGATTTTTCGAACCGTGAATGCAGAGTTAATACCGCGATTTCGCTTGGCAATAACAACGCCTTCATAGGCCTGCAGCCGCTCTCGCGTACCTTCGCGGACTTTAACCTGAACAACCAGGTTATCACCGGGGCCAAATTCGGGAATGTCATGCTTGAGCTGAGCGTTCTCGATGTCTGCGATCAGTTTATTCTTCATCAGGTTAATCCTCAATTCGCCGCGATTGGGTAGTGTTCCCTTGCGATCGTTCCTGCAAGTACTCATCCAACAACAGCTGTTCCATCTCACTTAATTCCCGACCTTCCAACAAATCCGGTCGAAGTTCATATGTTCGCCCTAGCGCCTGTTTCAGACGCCAACGCTGAATTTTCTGGTGGTTGCCGCCGAGTAATACCGACGGTACCTGCATCCCCTGTATCTCTTCCGGTCGCGTATATTGCGGGTAATCCAACAGACCCGTCTTAAAGGAATCACACGCAATTGATTCCGGATCACCCACCGCACCCGGCAACAACCGAGTGATGCCATCAATCAACACCATGGCAGGTAACTCTCCACCACTGAGAACATAGTCTCCGATGGAGTATTCCTCATCGATCACGGCTTCCATCAACCGTTGATCAATGCCTTCGTACCGACCCGCCACCAGTATCATTCGCTCGCGGCCCGCTAAACTGTCAAGTGCTGCCTGATCCAGCCGCTTACCTTGCGGTGACAGATAGATCACCGAGCAGTCAGACCCTGCGACCTGTTTGGCAGCCTCTATGGCCCGGGTCAGAGGTTCCACCTTCATCAACATACCTGGACCGCCACCATAAGGCTTGTCATCCACCGTCCGGTGCTTGTCGGTGGTGAAATCCCGCGGATTCCAAATCTCCAACTCCAACAATCCTGACGCCAGTGCTCGCCGTGTGATGCCGTGTTCGGTCACTGCCTGGAACATTTCCGGGAATAACGTCACGATTCCCATCCACATACCAGATTCCTCATCCATCTTTTTTGTGCCGAAATGCCTTGTCGTTAGTACTCCGCATCCCAGTTCACGAACAACTTACCCTGCTGTAGATCGACTTCGCGAATGTAATGCGACTCTACGTAAGGAATTAGCCGATCACGATCGTCAATCGAGTCTTTGTCGGCCTTCACCACTAAAACATCATTTGCACCGGTCTCTAGCAGATGGTCAACCTTGCCCAGATACTCCCCGGCCTCGTTGATCACCTGCAGACCTTCGAGTTCGCGCCAATAATACTCACCGTCGTCAAGACTCGGCAGTTGCTTCCTGTCAGTCCAGATTTCGTACCCTACATAGCCCTGTGCCTGGTTTCGATCCTGGCAATTCTTGGGTAGGGCGATCAAACCCTTGCCATGGACCTTGACCGTCTGAACCTCGAACGGCTGCAAAGGATCTCTGGAATCAATTTTCTTTATCAGCCAAGGCTGGTAATTGAAAATCTGCTCCTTGGGTTCAGTGAACGAAAATATCTTCACCCAACCTTTCAAACCATACACCGCTACTACTCGCCCGATCGACACGGGCGCTTGTGGCGAATCTGGCGGTATCGAATCGCTCAACCGATCAATCTCTATCGGTCTTAAGCCGCAGCTTCCTCGACCTGAGTCGCTGCCAGCATTTTACGCGCGTCCTTGGCTAATTGGGCAACTCGATCACTGGGCTGCGCGCCTTGGCGAGTCCAGAAATCAAAGCGTTCCAGATCCAGCCGCAGCTTTTCATCCGCACCACGGGCAACCGGGTTAAAGAAACCCAAGCGCTCAATAAAACGTCCATCACGGCTGACACGGCTGTCGGCAACGCTGATGAAATAGTAAGGGCGCTTTTTGCTCCCACTTCTGGATAACCGAATCGTTACCATCTTCTTGATTTCCTTTATAAATTCTAACTCGACAGAAATTAGGGCTGCCGAAAGGGCCGGTATTGTAAGGTAAAGGCGCACAGATTTAAATAGCTGACTAGGCACCCAAGCGATTTTCTTTTCAGGCTTAAAGTGGGTCGGTTATGAACCTAAATACGCCGCTGAAACGCAGTTTTTTACAGGTACTTTTTACAGGTACTTTTAATAGCGCGCTTTTTACACGCGCTACTCGCGCGCACTTTTTATTCAAGTTTTTAAGCAGCGCACGCAGGGTTCGATCGTCGCCGACCATTGCTGCCTACATTCGAGGCATGCCACCCCCTGAGCCCTGCATCATACCACCCAGACCCCGCATCATGTTGGCCATGGCGCCTTTTTTTGTCAGTTTCTTCATCGTCTTTTGCATCTGCTTGTGCTGCTTCAGCAGACGGTTGACATCCTGAATCTGAGTTCCTGAGCCCATCGCGATACGCTTCTTTCGAGAACCATTGATCACATCCGGGAAGCGGCGCTCACCCGGCGTCATGGAGTTGATAATGGCTTCCATCGGGCCAAAGGGATTCGCTTCCAGCTTGGCCTGCGCGACCTTGGCCATACCACCCATGCCAGGCAACTTGTCGAGCATGCTGGAGATACCACCCATGTTGTTCATTTGCTGAATCTGGTCGCGAAAGTCCTCTAGATCAAATTTTTTGCCTTTCTTCAGCTTGTTCGCCAACTTCTGGGCTTTATCTTTATCGATCTTCTGTTCGACTTCCTCAATCAGCGACAGCACATCGCCCATGCCAAGTATTCTTGATGCAAGACGGTCTGGATGGAAAGCCTCAAGCCCATCGATTCTTTCACTCACACCCATGAACTTGATGGGCTTGCCTGTGATGGTTCGCACCGAAAGCGCAGCACCGCCGCGAGCATCACCATCGGTCTTGGTGAGTATGACGCCCGTCAGTGGCAACTGATCATTGAATGCCTGGGCCGTGTTAGCTGCGTCCTGACCGGTCATGGCATCGACCACGAACAGGGTCTCGGCCGGCTTGATCGCGCCATGCAACGCTTTGATCTCGGCCATCATCGCCGCATCGATGGCCAGGCGTCCGGCCGTATCAACAATTAACACATCGCAAAATTGACGCTTGGCTGCCGCCAGGGCATCACGGGCGATATCTAAGGGCTTCTGATCCGGATTGCTTTCAAAAAAATGCAGCTTGGCTTCTGCGGCCAAGGTCCGCAGTTGATCGATCGCAGCTGGGCGATAAACGTCTGTGCTCACAACCATGACGGATTTTTTCTCGCGGCCCTTGAGCCACAAACCCAGCTTGGCGACCGATGTGGTCTTACCCGCACCCTGCAGGCCCGCCATCAATAACACGGCGGGCGGTTGGGTGCTCAGATTGAGACCCGTGTCCGCAGCACCCAGCACTCGAACCAGTTCTTCGTTGACCACTTTAACGAAAGCCTGACCAGGCGACAGACTCTTGGTAATGTCTTGGCCAAGAGCACTGTCGCGAACCTGATCAATAAAGCTTTTTACCACGGGCAGCGCGACATCAGCTTCGAGCAATGCCAGCCGAACTTCGCGCAGGGTATCCTGAATATTTTCCTCGGTCAGTCGCGCTTTACCTGTCAGGTTACCGAGGGTCGCACTTAGTCGTTCTGTTAAAGATTCAAACACTTGCTTTATCCTGACTCAGATCGTTAATGAACCTGCTATCATAACCTACTTCTCGCTGCTATTTTCAGAGACTCGACAATGAACACAGCTATATTCGGAATTCTCGCTTGTCTGCTGTATTTGGTGAGCGCGGGCACCCAGATTGCAGGGCTTCGCCGAGAAATTGCCAGCAGGCATCTCATCGTTGCACTCAGCGGCAGCACCGCCATTCTGCTTCATGGCATCTTCAGCCTGCAAGAAATCGCCACCGATGAGGGTATTAACCTGGGTATCCTGCCCATGGCCAGCCTGATCACCTTGGCTATCAGCACTCTACTGATGGTCAACAGCCTGCGCCGGCCGGTTGCGAACCTGATCATTGCCATCTATCCGCTCGCCATTATCGCGATCCTGGCGACCTTGGCAACCAACAGTGACTATCCACCGCGCCAGCATCTCGACGGCGGTATCGTCGCACACATCATTCTCTCAGTCATTGCTTATGGTCTCCTGGCCATCGCGGCGCTGCAGGCTATCCTGCTGTCCTTCGGGGACTATGAGCTCAAACATCACAAATTTGGCCTGGTTCGACATCTACCGCCGTTACAAACCATGGAATCTCTACTGTTTGAATTACTGTGGACCGGGCTCATCTTTCTGACCTTGTCGATCGTCAGCGGATTTGTTTTTCTCGGCAATATTCATGATCCCGGCCTAATCCATCACACCTCTATCACCCTCGCCGCCTGGATAGTTTTTGCGGTGCTTCTATGGGGACGTCATCAGCTGGGCTGGCGCGGCGCGACCGCCTCTCGCTGGACCTTGAGTGGCTTTGCGCTGCTCTTGGTTGGCTACTTCGGCAGCAAGCTGGTATTGGAAATCATTCTAACCAAGGTTTAGCCGAGAACGGACAAACCTTGACACACCGAACCCCAGTCGATGAAACTGACTCGACTTGGGTAATAAGAGGTCCAATTCTTGGACGAGCCGTCGATCGGCGCCCTCACGGGTGCCATATTTGTCCTGGTTGTCCTGTCCGCGTATTTTTCCGGCTCAGAAACCGCCATGATGGCGATGAATCGCTATCGTTTAAAACATTTGGCCAATGAGGGTCATGGCGGTGCTCGCCGCGCCAGTCGCCTTCTGGAGCGGCCCGATAAGTTGCTGAGCGTCATCCTCATCGGCAATAATTTTGTTAACTTTTCAGCCGCATCCATTGCGACTCTGTTGGCGCTCAAGCTTTTTGGTGAGGCTGGTATCGCCGTTGCACCCATCGCCTGCACTCTGGTGTTTCTGATCTTTTCGGAAGTCGCCCCCAAGACAGTGTCTGCGGCTTATCCAGAAAAAATTGCGCTGCCCTCATCCTATATCCTTGAGGTTCTCATGTGGGTGTTGTACCCACTGGTTTGGCTGGTCAATGGCACAGCCAACGGTATCCTGCGCCTGCTGGGCTTTCGACAGGAAGACACCACGGAAGACAACCTCAGCCGAGAAGAGTTACGCACCGTTGTCTTTGAGGGCGCACAGATCGCGGCCCACCCTCAGCACATGATGCTTGGCGTACTTGACCTGGAAAAGGTCACTGTTGAAGATATCATGGTACCCAGGACTGAAATTTACGGCATAGACCTGGAAGATGACTTAGATACGATTCTTGATCAGCTTCGCGCCACACAACACACTCGAATACCCGTCTACAAAGGTGATATCGACCAGATCATAGGCATCCTGCACATGCGCAGCGCGGCTAAGTTCCTGACTGATAACGAGCTCTCAAAGGCGCTGATATTGCAGGTGACGGACGAACCTTATTTCGTGCCCGAGAATACCTCACTGCAAACCCTGTTGCTTAACTTTCAACAGCAGAAACAACGCATTGGCATGGTCGTGGACGAGTATGGCGATATCCAAGGCATCGTCGCCATTGAAGATATATTGGAAGAGATCATTGGCGAGTTCACCACCGACTTGGCAAACACCAATATAGAGATCCATCCTCAGGACGACGGTAGTTACCTTATCGATGGCGGCGCGCATATTCGCCTCATCAATCGCCAACTGGGTTGGGCTCTGCCGCAAGAGGGGCCAAAAACTTTAAACGGACTCATCACTGAGTATCTGGAAACCATTCCCGAGACAAACATTTGTCTCGTTATCAACGGCTATCGCATCGAAATCGTCCAAATTCAAGACAATATGATTCGCACGGCAAAGCTGATGGAAGCGCTCAGCCCGACGAAGCACTAGGCCGTTGCGACCGGCCACCAGCGCCGAGCGCTAAAGGGGCTGCCGATGGTCTGCCAGCACTTGGCCGATGGTTTGTAACTCAGCCTCATGCGCCGCCTCTCGATAAGGTTCAACAAGGGCGGCTTTCTCCCAGGATTGCATGGCTGGCATCTGCAGGATACGGGCAACGTAGGCGCTTGCCAGATCTGACAGGGGTAGCTGATAGGACCTCACTCGAAAGACGACCGGAGCGAAGAAGGCATCCACCGCGGTAAACCGCTCACCAGCCAGAAATGGACCGCCAAATCGCTGTAAGCCTTGAGTCCAGAGTTCGTCAACTCGATCAAGATCCCGCTGCAGCGCCACACTTATCTGCTTCATGCGCACCAAGACACCCACATTCATGGTGCACTCTTCTCGCAGCGAGGTGAACCCCGAGTGCATCTCAGCACTGGCACATCTCGCCCAGCTGCGGGCCGCCAAAGACTCAGGCCAAACTCTGGGCTCCTGTTCATACAAGTATTCGATTATTGCCAGCGAATCCCAGACTACCTGCTCACCGTCGACCAGGCAGGGCACCTTGCCACTGGGCGAAAACGCCCTGAAGGCCATGAAATTATCAGGCTGTAAAAACGGTACGAATCGTTCTTCAAAGGCGATATCCAGGGTATGCAGCAACACCCAGGGCCTTAGAGACCAGGACGAATAGTTCTTGTTGGCAATATAGAGCTGATACATACGTTTACCTGCTCAACAGGTTTTTATCAGCGCCACTTGCGATTGATCGCGGCAATGATAGAGCCAAAGGCCGCGGTGATCGTGTTTGGGCTCAGGCCGACGCCGTAGAACTTCGATTGCGCCTCATCAGTGATCGCGATAATGCAGATTGCTTGCGCCTGACTACCCTCATTCAAAGCATATTCCTGATAGTCAATCACGTTCAGGGGTTCGTTCAGGGTCGCAACCATCGCCGCAATAAAAGCATCGATCGGCCCGTTCCCCTCACCCACAATGTTAATGACATTGTCGCCGACCTTAATCCGCGCCTCGCAGACCTGCCGCTCGCCATTGGCGACAACCTTATAATCGACCAGCTTGTAAGGACCATCAACCTCGACAAATTCATTGACGAAAGCCTGCCAGATGGTCTCTGGCTTGAGCTCACCGCCACCTTCGGACAGCTTTTGAATCACCGGGCTGAACTCCAACAACAGCGGTCTGGGCAATGAAACGCCATAGTAGCTTTCAAGAATGAAGGCAACCCCACCCTTTCCTGATTGGCTGTTGACTCGAACAGTTTCTCGATAAGAACCCCCGACGTCTGTTGGATCAATGGGCAGATAAGGCACCTCCCAGACTCCAGACGTGCCATCGACTCTCGCCATGCCTTTGCGAATCGCATCCTGGTGCGAACCTGAGAAGGCAGTAAACACCAGCTCGCCGGCATAGGGTTGGCGAACATGGATTGGGATTTTGGTGCACTCTTCAGAGACTTCGACGATTTTCGGCATATCACTCAGATACAACTGCGGATCAATGCCTTGAGAAAACATATTCATGGCCATGGTGATAAGGTCACAGTTGCCGGTCCGCTCACCGTTACCAAACAGGGTGCCCTCGATACGGTCTGCGCCGGCCATCAAACCCAACTCCGAGGCAGCGACTCCTGTGCCTCGGTCATTGTGCGTATGCAGGCTGATAACCGCCTTATCGCGCTGCGGCAAATGACGGATAAACCACTCCAACTGATCTGCATAAATATTCGGGGTCGCCATCTCCACAGTCGACGGCAAATTGAGAATCATCTTCTTATCGACCGTCGGCTGCCAGACATTCATCACGGCATCACAAATTTCCACGGCAAAGTCCATTTCTGTTGCTGTGTAACTCTCCGGTGAATATTCCAACGTGACATCTGTGCCGTCAGCCTGCAGCAAATCCGTGTGGGCTTTCACCATCTTTGTGGCATCCGTCGCCAACTGCACTACCTGTTGGCGCGTCATATTGAACACGACCTTGCGTTGCAGTGTGCTAGTAGAATTATACAAATGGAAAATCACTTGCCGAGCCCCCCTCACGGCCTCACAAGTGCGCGTGATCAAGTCTTCACGGGCCTGGCACAGCACCTGAATCGTGACATCATCGGGTATCATGTCCTGCTCGATAATCAGCCGAACAAAATCAAAATCGGTTTGTGATGCAGCCGGAAATCCAACTTCAATCTCTTTGAAACCGAGCTCCAATAACAATTGATACATTTTAAGTTTTTCGGCGGGCGTCATAGGTTCAATAAGCGCCTGGTTTCCATCCCGCAGGTCAACACTGCACCACCGTGGCGCGCGGGTAATGACCTGATCCGGCCAGGTTCGATCTGGCAGAGCTATCGGCTGAAAAGCCTTATATTTTTCAAACGGCATTCTCCGCGTCGTCGCGGCTTCTATCGATGGATTCTTCGCAGTCATGATCGTCTTTCTTATATGATTTAATAGATTTATCGAGCTTGCTCACCGAGTTAGGGACCCCCGTCGGTGAACAGCAAAAAATTGGGCCAAATTGGGCTAATTTGGGCTAATTTGGGCAATGTAGGAGTTTCGACAGGCCGCCTACAACGGCAGTCTTAGAAGCAGGTCAGCAACGAGCAACCCCAGCAATGTAGTGCTGTTTGGCTTGCCTTGATGCCGGGTTACGTTCATTAACGTGCCATTCCTGAGGTTCACGCGGGGCTGTACGACACATAATATAGCGCTATCGACGAGAGATGCCAACCCTTGGCCTCTCTCAGCAACGCTTTGATAGCTTCGCTTCATCCTGGCACCAATGGTGCTCCGACCTGCTAGGACGGATCCTGACGGCGCAATTCAAGCTTGTAGCGTTTAAAGTTGTCAACATAGTGCTGTGCGCTCATGGCCAAGCCTCGCATCTGCTCGGGGCTCAGCTGCCGAACAATCTTACCCGGCGAACCCATGACCATAGAGCCATCAGGAATCTCCTTACCCTCGGCGATCAGCGAGTTTGCGCCAATCAAACAGTGCTTGCCGATTTTTGCACCATTAAGAATCACTGAGTTGATCCCAATCAAACTACCCTCTCCGATCTCGCAGCCATGCAACATGACCATATGACCGACAGTCACATTCTTGCCCACCACCAGCGGAATCCCATGGTCTGTGTGCAATACAGAGCCATCTTGAATATTTGAATTCTCCCCTATGGTAATCAGGTCATTGTCGCCGCGTAGCACTGCGTTGAACCAGATACTGGCATTGTTTTCGAGTACCACAGAGCCGATCACGCTGGCATTGTCGGCGATGTAGTAATCAGAACCGCGAATTTCAAGGGCCCGGTCCCCCAGACTGTATATCATGTCTTTGTCTCCATAGGTCGAGCCGGCAGTTTACCTTATTCTTCCCGTCTTGCACCAAACGCCGACATGGGGCTGTTCTAAGCTGCAGCCACGGGTATACTTGCGCGATGAAATATTGCAGTCAGTGCGGCGACTCTGTCGTTGAAAAAATCCCCAGTGGTGATAACCGTTTACGTTTCGTTTGCGAGACCTGTGAGCATATTCACTATCAGAACCCACGTATCATCGCTGGCTGCCTGCCCGTATATGGCGATCGCGTACTGCTCTGTAGACGTGCTATTGAGCCAAGAGCGGGACGCTGGACGCTACCCGCTGGATTTCTTGAAAATGGCGAGGCCACCAGCGCCGGTGCATTGCGTGAGACGCGCGAAGAGGCCAATGCGAACGCAGCGATTATTGGCTTATATACTCTCTTCAGCCTGCCGCATATTTGCCAGGTGTACATGTTCTTCAGGGCAGAATTGCTGGATCTGAATTTCAGCGCAGGAGAAGAATCCCTGGATGTGCAATTATTCACGGAGGCTGAGATTCCCTGGGATGAGCTGGCATTCCCGGTCGTCAATAAAACATTGGAACATTACTTTGCCGACCGCCGGCAAGACCAGTATCCGGTTCGCTATGCAGACCTGACTTATCCGCCTCGATCTCTCAGTTAACGACTCATTCAGGTCACAACAACACCAGCTAACTACTCCATCAGCTCAGCGCAATCAATGCGCTGCCAATCCATTAACAGCGCAATCCATTAACAGCGCAATCAGTTGACGAAAGCGCGGGCGTTTCTAAACATTCGTAACCAGGGACTGTCTTCGCGCCACTCCTTCGGATGCCAGGCATTCTGCACGGTTCGAAATACTCGCTCTGGATGAGGCATGATCGCCGTAAAACGACCATCCATGTTGGTCACACCGGTAATACCCAGCGGCGATCCATTCGGGTTGGTTGGATAAGTCTCAGTCGCCTGCAAACGATGATCAATGAATTGCATCGGCACCTGCCCGCTGTCAATCAGTGACTGAGCAGCGGCGCCAGCCAGGTCTGCTCGGCCTTCACCATGGGACACGGCAATCGGCATGTGTGAACCTGCCATGCCCGCAAACAATATCGACGGGCTAGGCTGAATCTGCACCAACGAGAATCGCGCTTCAAACTGCTCCGAACGGTTGGTGACAAATCGCGGCCAGTTTTCTGCACCGGGTATCAAACTGTGCAATGCCGCCATCATCTGGCAACCATTACAAACACCTAGCCCAAAGGTATCGGGTCGCGCAAAGAAACCTGCAAAAGCTTCTCGCCCGCCAGGATTGAACAGAATCGACTTGGCCCAGCCTTCCCCGGCACCCAAAACATCACCATACGAGAAACCACCGCAGGCTACGAGCCCTTTGAAATCTTGCAGATCGACGTGACCACCCAGGACCTCGCTCATATGCACATCCACCGTTGCAAATCCTGCTCGGTCAAACACCGCCGCCATTTCGGTTTGAGAGTTGACGCCCTGCTCGCGTAAGATCGCAATTCGAGGCCGAACGCCTGTGTTGATATAGGGTGCGGCAATATCTTCGTTTAAATCAAACGAAAGGCTCACACTCAAACCAGGGTCGTCATCGTCACTGATGCGCGCAAATTCCTGATCGGCACCTGCGGGGTTGTCTCTCAAACGTTGTATATGGTAGCTGACATTTGACCAACGTTGCTGGAGTTCTGCTCGCGTCGCACTAAAGAGCAGTTGTCCTCGAAGTTTAATATCCACCCGTTGCGCCAGCGTCGGCCGACCAATGATGTCACAACTAAGTCCCTTCGCTCGAAACAGGGCTTGCAGCATCGCCGAGTTACTCGCCTGTACCTGCAAAACCGCACCCGGCTCCTCATTGAACAATTGGCTCAACACATGGGCATGGCTTTCGCCATTGAGGTCAATGGTTACACCCATGCGGCCGGCGAAACACATCTCAAGTATCGTTGCCAGCACACCGCCGTCTGATCTGTCATGATAGGCCAAGAGCCGATCCCGCACCTCATCGGACTGCATGAGTTCAAAGAACATCTTCAAGGACTCGGCTCGATCAAGATTCGGCGAGACATCACTGAGTTCATTGAAACACATCGCCAAAATTGATCCGCCCAGACGGTTGGCACCCGCACTTAAATCTACCAGCAACAATTCCGTGGTTTCACTGCGGATCAATTCCGGCGTCAGGGTGGCGCGAACATCTGTCACCGGCGCAAACGCCGAAATCACTAACGATAAGGGTGATGTGACTGCTCGGTCTTCCCCATCCTGTTGCCATCGGCTTTGCATAGACATAGAGTCCTTGCCGACCGGTATACAGATACCCAATTCAGGGCACAATTCCAGACCCACAGCCGCAACGGTCTTATACAGATTGGCATCTTCACCAGGATGACCGACAGCCGCCATCCAATTGGCAGAAAGCTTGATATCACTGATATGGGCTATCTTTGCCGCGGCAATATTCGTGATCGCCTCTGTGACCGCCAAACGCCCGGAGGCAGTGCTGTCTAGCAGGGCAACGGGTGCTCGCTCGCCCATCGCCATAGCTTCACCAGTCGTGGCCTGATAGCCACTGGTGCTGACAGCGACATCAGCAACTGGCGTCTGCCACGGACCAACCATTTGATCGCGAGCAACCATGCCACCAACGGTGCGGTCACCAATGGTAATCAGAAAGTTTTTACTCGCGACAGCAGGGTGACCAATCACGCGATGAATCGCTTCTTTGAGACTGAAATCCAACGCCATCGAGTGCGCCACAATTGGTTTTGATACAGCATCCTTGTGCATTTTTGGCGCTTTGCCAAACAATACCGACATGGGGAGGTCTACAGGATTTCCAGCGAAGAGCTGATCATTCACCAGCAGATGCTGCTGATCGATCGCAGTACCCACGACCGCGTAGGGGCAGCGCTCTCGCGCACAAATCAGCGCAAATCTAATCAGGTCGACTTGCGCGACGGCCAGGACATAGCGCTCTTGCGCTTCATTGCACCAAATTTCTAGCGGAGACATGCCAGGTTCGTCATTCGGAATATCACGCAGATTAAAGTGGCCACCGACACCACCGTCTTTTACCAGCTCAGGCAAGGCGTTGGACAGTCCGCCGGCGCCGACATCGTGAATAAATGCGATGGGATTACGTTCGCCTAGCTGCCAGCATTGATCAATGACCTCCTGACAGCGATGTTCCATCTCCGGATTGCCACGTTGCACGCTGGCAAAATCCAGGTCTGCATCACTGGCGCCAGTCGCCATGGAAGATGCGGCACCACCGCCCAAGCCGATGAGCATAGCTGGGCCACCTAGCACGATTAATGCCGACCCCACGGCTATCTGGCGCTGTTCAATATGCCCCGCGCGTATGTTACCCAGCCCACCGGCGATCATGATGGGCTTGTGATAACCTCGCACCTCATTCGCGACCCGCATCTCAAAGGTTCGAAAATAACCGCAGATATTGGGTCGACCAAATTCGTTGTTAAATGCCGCACCGCCGATCGGCGCCTCGATCATGATATCCAGGGCTGAGGAGATGCGTTCGGGTTTGCCATAGTCCACCTCCCAGGCTTCAACCTGGCCAGGAATACGTAGGTTTGAGACGGAATAACCGCTCAAGCCTACCTTTGGCTTTGAGCCTCGACCCACCGCACCCTCGTCTCGAATCTCGCCCCCGGAGCCAGTCGCTGCGCCAGCAAACGGCGCAATGGCGGTGGGATGATTATGGGTTTCAACCTTCATGAGAATATGGATAGGCTCTTCGTGATAGCCATATTCTCTGTCAACAGGATCCGGGTAAAACCGGCCAGCGGTGGGCCCAACGATCACCGAAGCATTGTCTTCATAGGCGCTCAAAACACCCGCGCCATTCGTCTTGGCGTAGGTGTTTTGAATCATTTCCATAAGACTATAGGGTTGTTCAATACCATCGAGGCTCCAACTGGCACGGAACGTCTTGTGTCGACAGTGTTCAGAGTTTGCCTGGGCGAACATCATCAGTTCGACGTCGGTAGGATCTCGCTGCAACTGCCTAAACGCCTCAGTGAGGTAGTCAATCTCATCTTCGGCCAAGGCCATACCCAGAGTAGCATTTGCCTTTACCAGCGCCTCTCGACCCTGACTCAGCACCGGCACAGTGGCCAATGGCCTGGCCGCTTCGAGTTGAAACAAAACGGCGGCCGCCTGAGTGGTATCCAATACAGCTTCTGTCATGCGATCAAACAGGACTGAGTCCAGCTGCTGCTGCACGTCACGAGCCAAGGGCATCGGCGTTTGTACATAATAAGCAATGCCGCGCTCGATACGATTGACTGATTTTAATCCGCAGATGTGTGCTATGTCCGTGGCCTTGGAGCTCCAGGGCGAAATTGTTCCGGGTCTTGGCACAACCAGCCGCAACAGCGCCGTCGTAGCGGGCACGGAGTGCGCCGGCGGACCATAAGTGAGGATACTGGCGAGTACCTTCGCCTCGGCCTGCGTCAGTTCGCGCCTGGAATCAACAAAATGTAAAAAACGGCTGTCGATGTGCCAGTCCGTGACATTGACGCCATTGGCGCTCAAGTCCAGCAACAGCTTCTGGATTCTAAACTCTGACAGGGCGGGCGCGCCTGGCAACTGCAACATGCTTATCTCCTGACTCTAAAAAAACCCGCCATTAGTGCTGCGGCTTCAGCCTGGCAGACGCCAGATTCACTCTCAACTCGGTGGTTTAATCCGGGATTTTCTAACACTCGGCTGGATGATATGACAGCACCAGCGCGAGGCTCGGCCGCGGCAAAGATCAACCGAGCAATTCTAGCCTGAACCAAAGCACCTGCGCACATGGTACAGGGTTCAATGGTCACGTACATATCCGCACCCACCAGTCTGTGATTGCCAATCTTCTCAGCGGCCGCACGGATCGCGACGATCTCGGCATGGGCCGTAGGGTCACAGCGACTGATTGTTTGGTTATAGCCAACCCCAATAATTTCATCGTCGCGCACTATCACAGCACCAATCGGCACCTCTGCAACAGACTGCGCCTGACGCGCCTGGTCTAATGCCAGGTTCATCCAGTGAGTAGCGGGTTTACTGCCGGGCTTAATCGTCAAGGTCCGCTTCCAACAGCATGTCGACTCCGAGACGGGTCGCAATTTTGTCCAACGAATCTGCAAGCCGCTGGATGTCAGGAGTATCAGGCTCCTCGATCATCGCGTCGGCACTGCAGGTGAACTCACCGGTGACGGGGGGCGCGGCAAAGTGGCTATCCATTTCTATCATCTTGGCAAACTGCTTGGCCTATTCAAAAGTCACCTCGTCGAGGCTACCGCAACGATCCGGACCGACAAAAACCAGTAACAGGTTATGCTTCAAAGCCTCAACTCTACCAAACTCGATTAGATCGGTGACTGCGTTTCGTCAAACTCGAAGCCTAGCCCGTGGTGCTGCTGCGGCGGGCAGATTGTATGCGTAAGTGTGCCTCGAGCCAAGTTTGTTACCTCAGGAAATTCAGATCATCCTGGGATCGTCAGCTTGCCGGCGCCACCCGCGAGCCCTGAATCCTCACTGATAACAACTGCCTCTGGTCTCATCCATCCATCCCGATGACATCGACAACACTATTTTTCCCGCTTTCAAGCCAAAGCCGTTGTTCCGATAAAATCAAACAAAGAGGTTTGAGCGCACTAATCAACCCAGGCGTTTCTTTCCTGCAAAACGGCTTTCAGCCGCGCTGGATAGTCCGTCATGATGCCGTCGACGCCCAACTCCAACAGATCATGCATCGCCTGCGGGTCATTCACTGTCCAGACATGGGTTTGTATCTGCCGCTCCCGCATGGCGGAGATAAAGCGGCGATCGGCAACAGGAATTCGCTCCCAACGAACGGGCACCTGGGCACAAGCCGCACGCAATCGTGCAAACGGCATTCGAAAACTGGCCAGGCGCGCCCTGAATACTTCCTTAGGGCCCATTGAGGTACAGACCAAGGGGAAAGCTTGCCGAATTGCAGCAACCCGTCGATCATCAAATGAACCGATACATATTCGGTCCAGACACCGACTTCTCTTCAGCAGCTTGATAAAAGGAGCAACGGTGTTATCGGCCTTAAGGTCGATGTTAAAGCGCGTATCAGGAAAGGCATTCAGCAGGTCCTCCATCAAGGGGATCGGCTCTTTCGCAGCAACCAATGCTTGCCTGACCTGCGCATAGGGCAACTGGGCAATCACGCCATCTCGGTCGGTAACCCGATCAAGGCGCTGATCGTGAAACGCTAACAACACGTCATCGCTGGTACAATGGACATCTGTTTCAAGATACTTAAAGCCAAGCGCTACCGCACCTGCAAATGCTGGCAGAGTGTTTTCCGGCCCCGATTGGTGATCGCCACGATGGGCAAACGCGAGAATGCCGGCATGGTCTAAATAAGCATGCACTGAGCTTACCGCCGCCCGCTCTTAATATTGCCCTCTACCACCATACCACTTACACCACTCTCGCTGGCCTAGAAGCCTACCACAGATCCGCTAATATTCGTAAAAGCCACGGCCTGTTTTGCGTCCCAACCAGCCACCGCGGACGTACTTACGCAGTAGTGGGTGCGCTCGATACTTTGAGTCACCGAATTCTTCGTGCAAGACGTCCATGACAGCCAAACAGACATCGAGACCTATCATATCGCCCAAGGCTAAGGGACCCATGGGATGGTTCGCACCCAACTTCATTGCCGCATCAATATCCAGCGCGGTCGCCACACCCTCAGCCAATATGCCAGCTGCTTCATTGATCATAGGGACAAGGATTCGGTTAACAACAAACCCAGGCGCTTCTGCCACTTCCACCGGTTGTTTTCCGATCGCTTTGGCAGCCGCCACGACTGCTGCGGTGGTTGCGGGCGAAGTTGCAATACCTCGTATTACTTCCACGAGTTGCATCACTGGCGCAGGATTGAAGAAATGCATACCTATCACGCGATCTGGGTTCAGGGTTGCGCTGGCAATCTCCGTAATCGACAAAGAGGAAGTGTTAGAAGCTAGTATTGCGTCTGCTCGACAAATCCGCTCCAGTTGCGTGAATATGGACTGCTTGATCGTCATATCTTCGACGACGGCTTCTACGATCAGGTCACAGTCGGCAAAGGTGGTCTGAAGCGTCGTTCCGGCTATTCGCGCGACAATGGCGTCCTTTTCTGTTGATTGCAGTTTACCCCGCGCCACTGAACGCTCAAGGTTACCGTCGATCGCCTTTAAGCCACGCTCAACAAAACTGCTGTCTACATCACACAGGACTACGGCAAGTCCAGCAGTCGCGAAGGTTTGCGCAATACCAGCGCCCATAGTGCCGGCGCCCAAAACGCCGACTTTTTGAATGTTCATAGCGTGTTATCTCAATGAATAGCGGGCTTGCGCTGGCTCTGTCTCAGACTCTTATTCAGGGTGCAGCTCTCGTTGGTCGCAGCGGTGTCGATGGTTACTCAGGTGAAATCTTCTTTATGCATCTTTCGCATCAACTAACGCTCGTATCTTATCCGATTTAGCAAAGCGACTGAACCTGCGCTGAACAGTCCCTTGCCATTGAGAACTAGTAATTGCCACCCGTGGCACATATTTCTATGATGCCCTCAAACGATCATATAAGCGCTTGCTATGACCAAACCCCTGATTCTTCACGCCGAACGTCTCATGCCCGCCAATGCAGATGTTCGTGCGATTGCCATACGCCTGTACCGCAGCGTTAAAGACTTACCGATTGTCAGTCCCCATGGCCACACGGATCCCGCGTGGTTCGCTAACAACCAACCTTTTGGTAATGCCACTGAGCTTCTAATTAAACCTGATCACTATGTCTTCAGAATGTTATTCAGCCAGGGCATCAGTCTTGAGGCACTGGGTATCGCCTCCCAAGATGGAAGTCTGGTGGAAAGCGACGACAGAAAAATCTGGCACATCTTTGCCCGTCATTACTACTTGTTCGCTGGCACGCCTTCGCGGCTCTGGCTGGACCATGTCTTCGTGGAAGTGTTTGGTATCAAAGTCCAGCTGAGTGAAGAGACGGCAGATTATTACTTTGATCACATCAATCAATTATTGGCGACAGAAGCCTTTCTGCCTCGCAGCCTGTTTGAACGCTTCAACATTGAGTATCTCGCCACCACCGAATCACCCCTGGACGACTTGCGGCACCATCAAGCGATCCGCGCCAGTGGTTGGCGAGGCAAGGTTCTGACGGCGTATCGACCTGACAACGTCATTGACCCTGAGTACGAGAATTTCTCCGCAAACATCCAGACCTTTGGCCAGCTAACCGGTTGCGACACCAGCACCTGGGGAGGATATCTTGAGGCGCATCGGGTTCGACGCAAGTTCTTTGCATCTATGGGGGCGACCTCAACCGATCATGGGCACCCTACTGCAACGACAGCCAACCTGAGTCTGGCTGACAGCGAAGCCCTGTTCAGGAAAGTCTTGAGCGGCAACTGCAGCCCGGCAGAAGCTGAGACATTTCGAGGTCAGATGCTGACCGAGATGGCGGGTATGAGTATCGCTGACGGTCTGGTGATGCAGATTCACCCTGGCAGTTTCCGTAATCACAATGACTGGGTGTTTAGAAAGTTTGGTCGCGATAAGGGCGCGGATATTCCCAGCAGTACCGACTATGTTGGAGCAATGAAGCCCCTGTTAGATAAGTATGGGAATAACGCCAGCCTCAGCATTATTCTTTTCACGCTTGACGAGACAGTCTACAGCCGCGAACTCGCCCCCTTGGCTGGTCACTACCCGTGCCTCAAGCTAGGACCACCCTGGTGGTTTCATGACAGTCCGGAAGGAATGCGACGCTTTCGCCAACAGACTACGGAGACAGCTGGCATCTACAATACCGCGGGTTTTAACGATGATACTCGTGCCTTTTTGTCGATCCCCGCACGTCACGACGTCGCCAGACGAATGGACTGCAGCTTTCTGGCAGAGATGGTGGCTGATCACAGAATTGACGAATCGGAGGCGCTGGCGCTGGCCGAGCAGATGGCTTACCGGCTCGCTAAACAAACTTACAGGTTTTCAGAATGATATGGCGTGGTCATCAAATCTTTTACTTTTCAGCGGCGACTCTCTGGCACGCACAAACTGTCCACTTCCCCTGTGCCGAACACGATGACTACAAGCAGCTACGAGATCGCACATAACTGGCGTGATCTGGCAAACCTACTCTCACCCCTGTGCGTTCAGGTCAGTGACACTCGCGCTCTTCTCGGCCGGTAAGCAGATCACACGGTTCCTCGTTCATCCGGCATTGCGGTGAGCGGTATAATTGCACCTGGGTGTTGGATCACTTCTGCCGCCAATCTATGCCCCCTAGACGCACTGTATTGAACATTTGCACCATCAAACCTGGAGGCCAGGTAGGCGGCATTAAATGCGTCACCAGCACCGGTCGCATCAAGAACCTTTTGCACCGGAACAGCAGGTACCCAGCCAGATGTTTCCGCATCAACCACATACGCCCCTTGCACGTCAGCCTTGACCACGACTTCTGCCACGCCTAAATCCCGATAACGGGCCGCGCACTGCTCTACAGAACCGTCCTGAAAGAGTTGCGCCTCATCTGTAAAGGTCGGCAGTACGATTTGGCAGAGACCAAAGATGGCGATATAACGCCACTTGGCTGCGGCCGCATTTGGCCAATTTTTGGGTCTGTAGTTACTATCAAAGGCTATCTTTAGACCTTTTTGACAGGCGGCTTTGAGAACCATGAGAAATGCCTCAAACGCCTCTTCCGACATCAGCGATAATGAGATACCCGAGAAATACAGCCAGTCCAGATCCGCTAGAGCAGTCGCTAAACCAGCAACCTGGTTGGGATCTGAAAAAAATGCGCGTGCCGCCGATTGCGCGCGCCAGTACTGGAAGCTACGTTCACCCGTCGCATCCGTTTGAATCATGTACAGGCCCGGCAACAGATCCCGGCTACGATCCACAGCGTGCGTTGCTAAACCCTCGCTTTGCCATTCAGTAAGCAGCCAGTCACTGTAGGTATCATGACCCAGGGCTGTTATGTAGCTGGCTTGAACCCCCAGGCGAGCGAGATAAATAGCGGTATTGAGGGTGTCTCCGCCGTAACTGAAACGACAAGACATATCCTTTGACAAGTGAGGCCCCTGAGCATTGCTGATTTCCAGCATACACTCGCCTAATGCCGCAACTTTCATCATAGAGTTACTAAGCCTCTTGCTCTGCAGGCCACAGGCCCGGGATAGCCATCCTTTAAGATCTGGAATTACAGCTACCAATCACAATACCATGACCGTCGCATCTTAGCGGGTAAAGTTAAGTCGCGCCGAAGGTATTGATGTCAATGTCAACCGGCTTTTCTCAGAGACATCCCAAATTAGATTAGCCTTAGCGAACACCTTCTGAGTTGCAACCAGCGTCAATTCAAAGTGCGCTGTCGCCCTGCTCGACAAGTCGCATGTTTCGTAAGACGCGTCGAAAGACTTGTCGATTCGAATTCAAGTTGCGCATTCAGGGGCCGATCGACGAACATATTTGAGGTCACGCGCGGATTCAGCCAGTTAGCCTGAACTATTCAAACTACTTATGCATTTTAAGTGAAAGACTCAAGGCGCTGTTCAATCGCGAAATCCTTGGAATAGCCGACCGAACACTGCTGCACTTGTAAAGACCAGTCACGCCACATATCACCCTGGGCAGGCGTCGTTCGAAGGGCATCCAAATCCGTCGTCCAAAAATCTGCCAGAACCGCTTGGCGAATAGTGCCCGTATAATTATGCCCCGCCATGTGCGCCAAACGATGGTGCCAAAATACGATATCCCCCGCCTTGCCCCAACACTCGACAGGTTTGACCTCGGCGTTAAGCCTGGCAATTTCTCGCAAATATTCAGGGCTATGGACAATACCCTTGTAACTGGGCAAATGATCATAATAAGGAATTCGCGGCTGGTCATAACGTAGCGAAAAGGTTGGATACAAGCGCTGGTGCGAGCCGGGCCACACCTTAAAAGCGCCGCCGCCCTGTGGACAATCAGCTATCAGTCCCACCACCCCCAATTGAAACGGATGGCCATCCGTATGACACTGATCAGGCTCAACCGGCTTATTGCCATAGGGCAGGGTACAGTAAACACCTCGCGCGCCCTCGTTACCGGTTGCCGGATCTGTTGGACCACCGGGCCAGGCGTTACCATAGGTCCCCATGGGTACTCCACCCGCCACAGCTTGCCGCAATTGACCCCCCAACAGTTGGGTCGCCATCGCGCAAATAGACTCGCTGTAAATTAGCTTGATAACTGCTGGACTGACGCCTAAGAACCGATTCAGCCAACGATAGCCTTGACGTACGTGGCGCGCATCGACACTCTCATCGGCCGTTTTGAATGGCCCAATCTGGCTCGTGGGATCATCGGCTTGAATCGCTGAATTCGAGGGCAAACCTTGCCACATCAGGGCTTGCACTTCTTGGCACAGGTCCTGCGCCATGGCACTCGGCACTAACAGATAACCGTTTGTTTTAAAAAAACCGATCTGCTCGCCGCTTAGTATCATGATTCCGCCGTCATTGAGGCCTTCACCGATATCTTACCCAGACTGACCTTTGTCACAAGATCCAAAGTTAGCCTGATGCTTTGCCCGTATCATTGCTATTCAGTCAAGTGTTCTTGCAGCGCTGACGCCTGCTTAAGATTGTGGATCAAATTGGAACACACGTAGTTCTTGATCACAGCGGCAGGATTTAGCAATACGCGCCGCCCACTCTACTGCTTCTTTTTGTGAAGGCAACTCAAGCACCGTGAAACCCCCGTCGAGTGCCGGCGCCCAGGGATAGCCACCTTCGACGAATGAGCCGTCAGCCGCGACTAACAGCGGTGGAATCGCTTCGTCTATGCCGCCACCGAAAACGTACACGCCAGCGGCCTTTGCCTCATCAATGACCGCATGTGCCGCAAGCCCGACAGCCTCCCAGTCATCGACCGGTACGACCATAGCTGCGCTGGGGAATGAAATCAGATACTTAGCCATACCAAAAAACTCTCTTGAGGACGACGCCCCATTGCGTCGTTGTTCTTTTGATTAACCTATCTCGCCAGTAAAAGGGGCAGATACTGGACGCCAGCTCAAACCCGCCAGCCCACTACAACCTTTGAAATTCGCCTCAATTTGGTCCCTCGCCGGCTTAACCTTAGCACTTACACGCAACGTATCCTTTCAGATTGATGTGTTGTTCGCTTCGGATTCGTCGTCTGGGAAATTGCAGTTTCATCGCGTTTTTGCTGGGTCTTACGGTATGCCCTAACCTCTTCACGAGCGGCCTGTTGTTGATTGTGTTTAGCCACGGACTTATCCTGACACTTATCCTGACCTACTCTAATATTTTTATTTTCGCGGGTCGATATGCCGCTGGGACCGCACCCAATGCCTGATCTTGAGCCATATCTGACCGGTTTCTGCGACTGAGTAATTAGTCGGTACCTTGATCCGGGGAGACCACAAATCGGCATTGCCTTTTTTACCTTGTAATGCGCTTCCATGCGAAATCAAAACTTGATCAGACACTCCCTGTTTTCCAACAAGCTCCACCGACAGACCCCTTTTACTGAATCGCAGCGGCAATGTTTACGGCGGTTACCAAGGTAGCTCCTCACCATTCCAATTCCAGAACCGACCACTCTGCGCCATGCTGAGATTGTCGATCACTGCGATTAAGCCACCTGCACTCTCCTCGACACTCAGGTCGGCACTCGAGCCACCCATATCAGTACGTACCCATCCTGGGTGCACTGGACAGGCAATAATGCCCTCAGCACGCAACTCTTCCGCCATAACCTGGGTCACTTTGTTCAAAGCCGCTTTCGAGCTGCGATAAGCATAGGCGCCGGTACCTGGCCGACTGATAGAACCCATGTAGCTGGAGACACTGACGATGCGTGGTCGATCGGCTAATTTGAGATTTTCTAGTAGCACTGATGTTAGCATCAAGGGTGCGATCGTGTTGGTGTTGAACGTTGCTAGCCAAGTTTCGGCATTCATATCGTGCAAGCTTTGATGCGAGCCACCCATCACACCAGCATTATTAATAAGAATATCGATGACTTTGCCTTTAATAAAGGCACCAAAAGTGGCTACCGATTGGCTATCAGCCACATCAAGCTGAACGACCTGTAGATTGGGGTTTGACGTCAATGTAGCAAGCTCATCGGCGGCGGCTGGATTCCTGCAGGTTGCAACAACCCTCTGATTGGATTGAAGATACTGCCGAGTCAACTCCAGACCGATGCCGCGGTTAGCGCCGGTGATAATGATCGTTTGCATGAGGTTATTCCCACTCAGTAGTAACGTAGATATTTAGTTGTTTAATATCAATATTTTACTACCTATCGATAGT
>Ga0181563_10000886_pt1 | contig 29317 bp, 45 predicted proteins | sample 011ome_25_FD_133759 | JGI IMG/M metagenome (GOLD analysis project Ga0181563, IMG submission 133759) | Coastal salt marsh microbial communities from the Groves Creek Marsh, Skidaway Island, Georgia - 011512CT metaG (megahit assembly) | ecosystem: Environmental > Aquatic > Marine > Intertidal...
GACAACCTGAAGTTCACCGTTGAACTCATCGCCCCGATCGCCATGGAAGACGGCCTGCGCTTCGCCATCCGCGAAGGCGGCCGCACCGTCGGCGCCGGTGTTGTCTCGAAAATCATCGAGTAAATTACTCGATTGCAATTTCGCGGGGCGGGCAGTATTGGCCGCCCCGCAACTCTTGAATTCCGGGTTCGACGTGGCGAAGTAATCCCGCTTTCCCCACCTCTCAACCTTAAGCCGCGAAAGGCAATGACTATGGCCGTACACAGCCAAAACATTCGCATTCGGCTCAAAGCTTTCGACTACCGCGTTCTGGATGCGTCCACCGCGGAGATCGTCAGCACCGCGAAACGGACCGGCGCCTCTGTGCGCGGACCGATTCCGCTGCCGAACAAGATCGAGAAGTTCACCGTTCTGCGTGGACCGCACATCGACAAGAAATCCCGCGATCAGTTCGAGATCCGCACGCACAAGCGTCTGCTCGACATCGTCGACCCGACCCCGCAGACCGTGGACGCGCTGATGAAGCTCGACCTCGCTGCCGGCGTTGACGTCGAGATCAAAGTCTGAGGAGGGCAATGACCATGTTGCGCTCTGGCGTTATCGCAAAGAAAATCGGCATGACCCGCCTGTTCATGGAAGACGGAAAGCAGATCCCTGTGACCGTTCTCCAGCTGGACGGCCTGCAGGTCGTTGCCCAGCGTACCCTCGAAAAGGACGGCTACACCGCTGTTCAGCTCGGTGCCGGCTCGGCTAAGGCCAAGCGGGTTTCCCAGCCGATGCGCGGCCACTTCGCCGCTGCCAAAGTTGAACCGAAGCGGAAGATCGCCGAGTTCCGGGTTGCCCCCGAGAACCTGATCGCCGTCGGCGAGGAAATCGCTGCCAACCACTACTTCGACGGCCAGTACGTCGACGTGTCCGGCACCTCGATCGGTAAAGGCTTTGCCGGTGTTATGAAGCGTCACAACTTCGGGGGCCTTCGCGCTTCCCACGGTGTGTCGGTTTCGCACCGCTCGCACGGCTCGGTCGGTCAGTGTCAGGATCCGGGCCGCATCTTCAAAGGCAAGAAAATGGCCGGTCACATGGGCTCTGTCCGTGTTACCACCCAAAACCTCCAGGTTGTCCGTACCGACGTCGACCGTGGCCTGATCATGGTCAAGGGCGCCGTTCCGGGCTCCAAGGGTGGTTGGGTCACCATCAAGGACGCCGTGAAGAAGCCGACCCCGTCGAACGTGGTCTATCCGGCCGCTCTGAAGTCCGCCATGGCCGCAGCTCCGGCTGCAGAGGCCGCTGAAGGAGGCGAAAACAATGAAGGCTGATGCGATCAAGCTTGACGGCAAGAAAGCCGGTTCGGTCGAGCTCGACGACGCCATCTTTGGCCTCGAGCCGCGTGCGGACATCCTGCACCGCGTCGTGCGCTGGCAGCGTGCCAAGGCCCAGGCCGGCACCCACTCCACGCTCGGCAAGTCGGAAGTCTCGTACTCGACCAAGAAGATCTATCGCCAGAAAGGCACCGGCGGCGCCCGCCACGGTTCCAAGAAGGCTCCGATCTTCCGTCACGGCGGTATCTACAAGGGCCCGACCCCGCGTAGCCACGCCCATGACCTGACCAAGAAGTTCCGTGCTCTTGGCCTCAAGCACGCCCTCTCGGCCAAGGCGAAAGCCGGCGAGCTGGTCGTTCTCGATGCTGCCGAGATCAAGGACGCCAAAACCAGCGTTCTCGCCAAGCAGGTGAATGCTCTGGGTTGGAAGCGCGCACTCATCATCGATGGTGCCGCTGTCAACGAAGAGTTTGCCCGCGCCGCGCGCAACCTGGCCAACCTTGACGTGCTCCCCTCGATGGGCGCCAACGTCTATGACATCCTCCGCAGTGACACGCTCGTGCTCACCAAGGCGGCTGTCGAAGCTCTGGAGGCTCGTCTGAAATGAGCGCGAAAGCTGAACACTACGACGTGATCCGCAAGCCGATCATCACTGAAAAGGCAACTATGGCGTCGGAATCCAACGCTGTTGTCTTTGAAGTGGCGATCGACGCCAACAAGCCGCAGATCAAAGAGGCCGTCGAGGCTCTCTTTGGTGTGAAGGTCAAAGCGGTCAACACCGTCATCTCCAAGGGCAAGGTCAAGCGGTTCCGGGGCACCCTCGGCACCCGCAATGACGTCAAGAAAGCCTACGTTACCCTCGCCGAGGGCAACACCATTGACGTTTCGACCGGTCTCTAATAGTTGAGCCCAATCGTTCGGCCCCGGATTCGTCCGGGGCCGCGCGTTTTCTCGAATCTAGGGGACCTTCGGGGCCCTGAACAACAGCCGGGCTAACCGCCCGCAAAGCAACGGAAGACATGAAACATGGCACTTAAGTCGTATAAGCCGACGACGCCTGGCCAGCGTGGACTGGTACTGATCGACCGTTCGGAGCTTTGGAAAGGCCGCCCCGTCAAAGCCCTCACCGAGGGTCTGACTGGGAACGGTGGCCGGAACAACACCGGACGGATCACCATGCGTCGTCGTGGTGGTGGCGCCAAGCGTCTCTATCGCATCGTCGATTTCAAACGGAACAAATTTGATGTCTCGGCGGTCGTCGCCCGCATCGAGTATGACCCGAACCGGACGGCCTTTATTGCCCTCATCCAGTATGATGACGGTGAGCAGGCCTACATCATCGCGCCGCAGCGTCTCGCCGTCGGTGACAAGGTGATCGCGTCCGCCAAGGCCGACATCAAGCCGGGCAACGCGATGCCGTTCACCGGCATGCCGATCGGTACGATCGTCCACAACATCGAAATGAAGCCCGGCAAAGGCGGTCAGATCGCCCGTGCCGCCGGCACCTACGCCCAGTTCGTCGGCCGCGACGGTGGCTATGCACAGATCCGCCTGTCCTCGGGCGAGCTGCGCATGGTTCGTCAGGAATGCATGGCGACCGTTGGTGCCGTGTCGAACCCCGACAACTCGAACCAGAACATCGGTAAAGCCGGCCGCAACCGCCACCTTGGCAAGCGTCCCGCCGTTCGCGGTGTCGCCATGAACCCGATCGATCACCCGCACGGCGGTGGTGAAGGCCGGACTTCGGGCGGTCGTCACCCGGTTACCCCGTGGGGCAAGCCGACCAAGGGTGCCCGCACCCGCAACAAGAAAAAAGCGTCGTCGAACCTCATCGTTCGTTCGCGTCACGCTAAGAAGAAGGGACGCTAAAACATGTCTCGCTCTGTTTGGAAAGGTCCGTTCGTTGACGCTTACGTGCTTAAGAAAGCCGAAGCGGCCCGCGAATCCGGCCGTAATGAAGTTATCAAGATCTGGTCGCGCCGCTCGACGATTCTGCCCCAGTTTGTGGGTCTGACCTTCGGCGTCTACAACGGCCAGAAGCACATCCCCGTAAACGTCACCGAAGACATGATCGGCCAGAAGTTCGGTGAGTATTCGCCGACCCGTACCTACTACGGTCACGCTGCCGACAAGAAAGCGAAGCGGAAGTAAGCCATGAGCAAGGATAAGAATCCCCGCCGCGTGGCAGACAACGAAGCAATGGCCAAAACCCGTATGCTTCGCACCAGCCCGCAGAAACTGAACCTGGTCGCCGCGATGATCCGTGGCAAGAAGGTCGAGAAGGCGCTTGCCGATCTCACCTTCTCGAAAAAGCGGATCGCTCAGGACGTGAAGAAATGCCTTCAGTCCGCCATCGCGAACGCCGAGAACAACCACAACCTGGATGTGGATGAATTGGTCGTCGCCGAAGCTTTCGTCGGCAAGAACCTCGTCATGAAGCGCGGTCGCCCGCGTGCGCGTGGACGGTTTGGCAAGATCATGAAGCCGTTTTCGGAACTGACCATCAAGGTCCGCCAAGTCGAGGAGCAAGCCTAATGGGTAACAAAGTCAATCCCGTCGGGATGCGCCTTCAGGTCAACCGCACCTGGGACAGCCGCTGGTATGCCGACAACAAAGACTATGGCAACCTTCTGCTCGAAGACCTCAAGATCAAGGACTTCGTGAAGAAAGAGTGCAAACAGGCCGGCGTGAGCCGTGTGATCATCGAGCGTCCGCACAAGAAGTGCCGCGTCACGATCCACACTGCGCGTCCGGGAGTCATCATCGGCAAAAAAGGCGCCGATATCGAGACCCTGCGCAAGAAGCTTGCCAACCTGACCGACAGCGAACTGCACCTCAACATCGTTGAAGTGCGCAAGCCCGAGCTCGACGCCGCGCTGGTTGGTGAATCCATCGCCCAGCAGCTCGAGCGCCGCGTTTCGTTCCGCCGCGCCATGAAGCGCGCCGTGCAGAACGCCATGCGGATGGGTGCCCTTGGTATCCGGGTCAACGTTTCGGGTCGCCTTGGTGGCGCCGAGATCGCCCGCACCGAGTGGTATCGCGAAGGCCGCGTGCCGCTGCACACCCTGCGTGCCGACATCGACTATGCTCTGTCCGAAGCTTCGACCCCCTATGGCATCATCGGGATCAAGGTCTGGATCTTCAAAGGCGAGATCATGGAACATGATCCGAGCGCGCGTGACCGTCGCCAAGCTGAGCTGCAGGATGGGCCCGCCCCCCGCGGCGCCGCTGGCCGTCGCTGAGGAGTAAGACAAGATGCTGCAACCAAAGCGCACTAAATTCCGCAAGCTGTTCAAGGGCCGGATCCATGGCGAAGCCAAGGGCGGTTCGGACCTGAACTTCGGCCACTACGGCCTCAAGGCAACCCAGCCCGAGCGCGTCACCGCGCGGCAGATCGAAGCGGCCCGCCGCGCGATCACCCGCCACATGAAGCGTCAGGGTCGTGTCTGGATCCGTATCTTCCCGGACACCCCGGTGACCGGCAAGCCGGTCGAGGTCCGGATGGGTAAGGGTAAGGGTTCGGTCGATTACTGGGCCTGCAAGGTCAAGCCCGGCCGGATCATGTTCGAGATCGACGGCGTTTCGGAAGAGATCGCCCGCGAAGCCCTCCGCCTCGGCGCGATGAAGCTCCCGATCAAGACCCGCACCGTGGTCCGCGAAGACTGGTAATCAGCCTCGCAACGACATCTGGAAACCCCCGCCCAAAACGGCGGGGGTTTTCGTTATTGGTGACTCGTAGCATCTTTTAGGTGCATTCTGGACCCCTGACCCCAAAAGTCGGAGGTAGCTATGCACGAAACCGAACGGATCGTCCGCCAGTTTCACGAAAGCTGGGATATGCGCGACCCTGATCGCGGCGCAAAAATTATCGCGCCCGATTGCAAATTCGAGGACATCGCGCGCGACGAGGCGCAAATCGGGCCCGAAGCCTACAAACACGACCATCACCGCTGGCGCGATGCATCGCCGGACGGGCGCTGTCTGGTCGACAACGTCTTTGTCTCGCAAGACGGAGAATGGGCCGTGGTCGAATTTCACAACGAGGGTACTAATTCGGGTATCTTGAGGTCGAGCCTTGGAGACTTTGCCCCGACGGGCAAGAGCTACTACGTCCGCTACTGCTCGGTCATGCGGGTTAAAGACGGGATGGTGGTCGAAGGCCGCGACTACTAGACAGCGCGACCTTTGTGCGACAGTTGGGGCTGGCCTAGCCCGCCTTCCTCGAGATCGACCGCGTTTCCAAAGAATCGCTCGAGAAGCCCCCCGCCCGAAACAGCGGGGGCTTTTCGTTTGGAGACCCCTCTGTCATCTATCGGTATGCGCCGACCCAGCAAGGAAAGACCTATGTCCGAGATTTCATCTCTCTTCGTTACTCGCCTCTACCGCGCCAAGCTCAATGATCTGGCGAAGAAGAAGATCGACACGGGCGAGCTGTGTGACACCTGCTATTCCGTCGCCGAGGATGACGAGGCCGGTCAGGAGTGGTGCGAAGAGAATGACTACCCAGGCTATACGTCCTACGCTTCGCTCGACGATCTGCCGTGGCGGATGCCGATTTTCGGGGATGTGCAAAAGGCGCTCGACAAACACGTCGCCGCCTTTTGTGACGAGTTGGGTTTCGATCTGAAGGGCAAGAAGCTCAAGTGCAACGCGCTCTGGATTAACATCCTCCCAGAAGGTGGCACCCATTCGAGCCACATCCATCCTCACTCTGTGATTTCCGGCACGACCTATGTCTCGATGCCCGAAGGGACCAGCGCGCTCAAGCTTGAAGACCCGCGCCTGCCGATGATGATGACCGCGCCCCTCGTGCACAAAGACGCCCCGCAGGACCGGCAGCGGTTCATCTATGTCAAACCCGAGGTGGGCGAAGTCCTTCTGTGGGAAAGCTGGCTGCGGCACGAGGTGCCGATGAACATGGCCGAGGAAGAACGCATCTCGGTCAGCTTCAACTATGGTTGGGAGTAGGCGACTGGCTTCAAACCGTTCCTGAATCCAACGCCACCAGTGTGCTGCGCGCCGACCAAAGCCGGATTTCTTTGACGGTTTCATACTCGGGGCAGGCATACCAAGCCTGAAGCGCGGCCATGTCGGGGAATTCGATGATCACCATCTTGTCCGGCATCCATCCCCGACCGCCCTCGAGCGGGACGGTCTGACCGCCTCGCGACAGAAAGCGCCCGCCGAACCGCTCGATGAGGGGCAGCACAAGGCGCTTGTAGTCGGCGAAAACAACAGGATCGGTCACTTCGTCGTCAGCAATCAGAAAGGCTGGCATTCGAAACTCCCTGCGTAATCTATGAAACCTCTTCGGTGTAGGTGAAGTCTCGCTCCGCCCCAGTTTCGTAGCAAGGGAAATTCGGCGGACTCAAATGAAACCCACATGTACTCCCAGCGCTTCCCTTAGTCCGGTTTCCTCGTATCCAAAGTGAGACCGGACCACTGCTTCAAGTTTGTCAAAGATCTCTGCGGCACTCGAAAAGGATTGGTTGCTGGGATTGGAGCTCAGGGCTTGAGCCGCCTCTTCAAGCCTTTCAATCAGTTCGTGAACGACAAAATGCTCTTCCCGAAGCTTGGCGACCATGCAGCGGACCTGATCCGTTCCGTTGGCTTCCAACGCTGGAAACATATGGTGTTCCTCGGCGTCATGGTGGAATTGCAGCATCTTGCATTCCTGTCCGCAAATATTCCCGAACAGGCGATAGTTTTGGCTCATGTCCATGGCTCGAAGTGCCTCGATCAAAGCGGAAGGATCCGAGGTTCCTTCGGTCACGTGGCGTAGAACTATTCTGGCCTTCGAAATCTCGCGAAGATGCATCCTATGAATTGCTGCCAAATGGCGGCCCGCATTCATTTGCTGCTCAGTGACATTCGAGTACGGCGGAACAGAAGGCCGCGCCGCTTCGTCGAGGTCGAGATCTTCAAGAGCGACCTGAGCCAAAGATCTGGCGGAAGTTTGAGCCAATTGAGGTTCCTTTCGGGGCCGGTCGTCGGCAATGTGATGAGCGCGGTTTAAGCCCTCGGCGCGGAATGCCGCTCCGAAAGAGTCGCGGCTTTCATTTAACCTGACAAGCCAAAATCGCCAATCTAGGCCCGCGCCGCGCGCGACCCTTCAGCAAGCTCGCCCGTGACCCATGTCATGATAAACCGGTAGGTGATGAAAAGAACGAGCGGCGTGGCAAAGGCCATGGCCGAATAGGCCCCGATTAGGGCGGCTTTGCCGATCCCCAGCCTGACCGCGAGAACCTGAACAAGAAGAAAGGCGGTGCTTGGAAAGACAAACCCCGCCCAGAGGGGTGACCAGCCTCCTCTCGACATCCAGGGTCCGAGGGCGATCAGGGCGAGGGCGATCCCCCCTGCGATCCAGTAGAATATTTCAAACTCCCACTCGACGCCGAGAAGCCCAAAGCTGGTCGCAAAAAGGCAATAGGGCGCGAGGTAGATCGCCACTGCCGGACGCAGCGGCAAAGGGATTCCGTGCCGAAGAGACTGGATCGCAAACCCGACGGTGATGACGAGATAGGGGATGAGCGCGGCTATCGTCAGCACATAGCTTTCCCAAATATGCCCGAGCGGTATGCCGGCAATCGGCCCGACGACCGGCCCGACGAAAGTCAGGTATTGAAACGGTGTAAACTCGCGCAGCTCCGCAGGTTCCCGCCAAATCGCATAGGCGCCAAGCCCGCTTGCGCCGACCTGAAGTACAACGCCAAACCACCAGACTTCAGAGGCAGAGATGCCAAAGGGCAAGAGCGCCGCCGCCAAAAGCATCATCGACATCGCGCCCGCCGCAAGGCCGGCCCGTGCCGTGGGCAAGGCCACTTCTTCGATCAAAACCGCCGGTCGGGTCAGGAACTTTCTAAGATACAGAGCAAAGAAATAGAGAAAGAAGGCTGTGGCGAAAGCCAACAAGAGATCCCCGATCTCATGGGCGATCGGCAAAACCTCGGCCGCGTTGCGCCAGCCAAGACCCAGCCCCAGAAGGTTGAGACTGACGGGGAAGACTGAAGGCGGCGTGCTTCGCCAAAGTTTGGGCCTTTTGCGCATTGCTGCCGGAACCGAATGAGCCTTGCAACCAACGCTAGCCCCGAGGGCGCCAAGGGTTCAATCCCCGGCCCCGCGTCCTGACGTCACACGGCTTCGGTTCAGCTCGCCACCACCGCATCCACCTCGATCTCGACAAGCCACTCGGGATTCACGAAGCGATTGATCGCCATGATCGTGTCGACAGGTCGTGATTTCTGGCAATAGGCCTTGCGCGCCTCGATCGCTTCTTTCCAATTTTCGATATCGGTCAGGATGACGCGTGTGCGGACGATATCCTCGATCCCTGAACCGGCCTCTTTCAGGGCGGCCTCGATGATCTCGAAACATCGCGTGGTTTGGGCAAAGACATCACCGACCCCGACCGTCTTGCCATTAGCGTCGACCGGCGCAGTCCCGCCCACGGCGATATACGGCCCCACCCGCACCGCGCGGCTAAATCCAACAATCTCTTCCATAGGGTTCCCGTTGGAGATCAGCCTGCGTTCATAGGTCATCGCGCATCCTCCTGAATAATGATAAGGCGAGGCTATCACGAACCGGTTATTGCCCCATCTCAAAATCGGCGGGCCGGGAATCTTCAAACTTTCCCTTGCCCTCCCCATGCCCCTCCCTTATAGGGACGCATCCTGCGATTCCGGGCGACCGGATTCGTGGGTCTATCATTGTCTCCACCGGGCAGATGGGTCACCCCACATGGGGCCTTCCGGTGATGTCGAAAGGAAGAGGCGCATGAACGCCAACGAATTGCGCGCCAAGACGCCGGATCAGCTCCGGGACGAGCTTGTCGCTCTTAAGAAAGAAGCCTTCAACCTGCGCTTCCAGCAGGCCACCGGCCAACTCGAAAACACCGCCCGTATGCGCACCGTTCGTCGTGCCGCTGCGCAGGTTAAGACCATTCTGAATGAAAAGGCGGCCGGCGCCGCTTCGGAGGCCTGATAAATGCCCAAACGCATCCTCCAAGGTGTCGTCACCTCGAACCAGAACCAGCAGACCGTGACCGTGCTCGTCGAGCGCCGTTTCAAGCACCCGCTGCTGCAAAAGACCGTTCGTAAGTCCAAGAAATACCGGGCTCACGACGAGAACAACCAATTCAACGTCGGCGATACCGTCCGTATCCAGGAATGTGCGCCGAAGTCGAAAACCAAGCGCTGGGAAGTCATCGCCAACTAAGGCTCGGCTTCCCTAGCTCAATCGAAACCCTGGGGGATAATCCCCAAAGGTCGGGAGAAACCAAATGATCCAGATGCAGACCAATCTGGATGTTGCTGACAACTCCGGCGCTCGCCGGGTTCAGTGCATCAAGGTTCTGGGTGGTTCCCACCGTCGCTATGCCAGCGTCGGCGACATCATTGTGGTGTCGGTCAAAGAAGCCATCCCGCGTGGTCGCGTAAAGAAAGGTGACGTCCGCAAGGCCGTCGTCGTGCGCACCGCCAAAGAAGTCCGTCGCGAAGACGGCACGTCGATCCGTTTCGACCGGAACGCCGCTGTCATCCTCAACAACGCCGGTGAGCCGGTCGGTACCCGTATCTTCGGGCCGGTCGTTCGCGAGCTGCGTGCGAAGAACTTCATGAAGATTATCTCGCTTGCTCCGGAGGTGCTGTAATGGCTGCCAAACTCCGCAAAGGTGACAAGGTCATCGTTCTGGCCGGCAAGGACCAAGGCAAGACTGGCGAGATCTCGTCGGTTGACCCCAAATCCGGCAAGGCCGTAGTCGATGGCATCAACGTCGCCATCCGCCACGTCAAACAAAGCCAGACCACGCAAGGTGGCCGCACGCCCAAGTCGATGCCGCTTGACCTTTCGAACCTGGCTATCGTCGACAAGAACGGCAAAGCAACCCGCGTTGGCTTCCGCATGGAAGGCGACAAGAAGGTCCGTTTTGCCAAGACCACGGGGGATGTCCTCTGATGCTCGACACTGCAAACTACACCCCGCGCCTCAAGGCCGTTTATGCCTCGTCGATCCGGGCCGCTCTGAAAGAAGAGTTTGCCTACAAGAACGACATGCAGATCCCGCGTCTTGACAAGATCGTTCTCAACATCGGCTGTGGCGCCGAAGCTGTCCGTGACAGCAAGAAAGCCAAGTCGGCCGTTGAGGATCTGACCACCATCGCCGGTCAGAAGGCTGTCACCACGAAGGCCAAGAAGTCGATCGCCGGCTTCCGCGTTCGTGAGGAAATGCCGCTCGGCGCCAAGGTCACTCTCCGTGGCGACCGGATGTACGAATTCCTCGATCGTCTGATCACTGTGGCCATGCCCCGTATCCGCGACTTCCGCGGCGTCTCGGGCAAATCCTTCGACGGTCGCGGCAACTATGCCACCGGCCTGAAGGAACACATCGTCTTCCCGGAAATCAACTTTGATAAGGTTGATGAAGTCTGGGGGATGGACATCGTCATCTGCACCACCGCGAAAACCGACGCGGAAGCCAAGGCGCTGTTGAAGCATTTCAACATGCCCTTCAACTCGTGACGCGCGGGAGGAGATAGAGAAATGGCTAAGAAATCCATGATCGAACGCGAGAAGAAGCGCGAAAAGCTGGTGGCCCAGTATGCCGCCAAGCGCGCCGCTCTCAAAGAAATCGCGAACGATGAAACCAAGTCGATGGAAGAGCGCTTCAAGGCCCGCCTTAAGCTCGCGCAACTGCCGCGCAACAGCTCTGCCACCCGTCTTCACAACCGCTGCCAGCTGACCGGTCGTCCGCACGCGTACTACCGTAAACTTAAAGTCAGCCGGATCATGCTGCGCGAGCTTGGCTCGAACGGCGAGATCCCCGGCCTGGTTAAGTCCAGCTGGTAAGGAGGGTTAGAACATGAACGATCCTATCGGTGATATGCTGACCCGCATCCGCAACGCTCAGATGCGTGGCAAGTCGACCGTGTCGACCCCCGCTTCGAAGCTGCGCGCCTGGGTCCTGGACGTGCTGGCCGACGAAGGCTACATCCGTGGTTACGAGCAAACGACCGGTGCCGATGGCCACCCGTCGCTCGAAATCAGCCTGAAATACTTCGAAGGCACCCCTGTTATTCGCGAGCTCAAGCGGGTCTCCAAGCCCGGCCGCCGCGTCTACATGGGCGTCAAGGACATCCCGTCGGTCCGTCAGGGCCTCGGTGTGTCGATTGTCTCCACCCCCAAGGGTGTGATGTCGGATGCAAATGCACGTGCGGCCAACGTTGGCGGCGAAGTGCTTTGCACGGTCTTCTAAGGAGAACCGCAGATGTCTCGTATTGGGAAAAAACCGGTTGCGCTGCCGAAGGGCGTTGAGGCGACCCTTTCGGGTCAGACCATCTCGGTCAAAGGTCCGAAGGGCACCCGCTCCTTCACCGCGACTGACGATGTGACCCTGACCATTGCCGACGGCGAAGTGAAAGTCACCCCGCGTGGCCTTTCCAAGCGCGCTCGTCAGCAGTGGGGCATGTCCCGCAGCCAGGTCGAGAACCTTGTTATCGGCGTGACCGAGGGCTTCAAGAAAGAGCTCGAGATCACCGGTGTGGGTTATCGCGCCAACATGCAGGGCAACACGCTCAAGCTCGCGCTTGGCTATAGCCACGATGTTGACTTCGAAGTTCCGGCCGGTGTGAACGTGACGGCTCCGAAGCAGACCGAAATCGTTGTGGAAGGTATCGACCAACAGCTGGTGGGGCAGGTTGCTGCCAACATCCGCGAGTGGCGTTCGCCGGAGCCCTACAAGGGCAAGGGCATTCGCTACAAGGGCGAATACATCTTCCGCAAGGAAGGCAAGAAGAAGTAAGGAACGCAAAAATGGCAAACAGCAAAAGAACCCTGTTTCTGAAGCGCCGCCTGCGCGTCCGGAACAAACTTCGCGCCGTGAACGCCGGGCGTGCGCGCCTCAGCGTCCACCGCTCGTCCAAGAACATCAGCGTTCAGCTGATCGACGACGTCAATGGTGTGACCCTCGCCGCCGCCTCGACCCTCGAAAAGGATCTGGGCGTTGTGGGCAAGAACAACATCGAAGCCGCCAAAAAGGTGGGCGCGGCAATCGCCGAGCGCGCCAAGAAGGCCGGCGTGACCGAAGCCTACTTCGATCGCGGTGGTTTTCTGTTTCATGGCAAGGTGAAGGCTCTGGCCGACGCTGCGCGTGAAGCTGGCCTCAAGATCTAAGGAGACGATAAATGGCAGAACGTGAGAACCGCCGGGATCGCCGTGACCGTGAGGACGCTGCACCGGAATTCGCCGATCGTCTCGTGGCGATCAACCGCGTCTCGAAGACGGTGAAGGGTGGTAAGCGCTTTGGCTTTGCCGCGCTCGTCGTCGTCGGCGACCAGAAAGGCCGCGTGGGCTTTGGCAAGGGCAAGGCGAAAGAAGTGCCCGAAGCCATCCGCAAGGCGACCGAGCAGGCCAAGCGCCAGATGATCCGTGTTCAGCTGCGCGAAAGCCGCACGCTGCACCACGATATCGAAGGCCGTCATGGTGCTGGCCGCGTCGTGATGCGTCAGGCTCCGGAAGGCACCGGCATCATTGCCGGCGGCCCGATGCGCGCCGTGTTCGAGATGTTGGGTGTCAAGGACGTCGTGTCCAAGTCGCTCGGCTCGCAGAACCCCTACAACATGATCCGCGCCACCATCGACGGGCTCAAGCAAGAGCAGAGCCCCCGTTCCGTGGCCCAGCGTCGTGGCAAAAAGGTCGCCGACATTCTTCGCTCGAAGGATGACGTGCCGGCCGAAGCCGCAGAAGCCTAAGGAGTAGGACCATGGCAAAAACCATCGTCGTCAAGCAGATCGGCTCGCCGATCCGCCGCCCCGCCGTCCAGCGTGCCACGCTGATCGGCCTCGGCCTGAACAAGATGCACAAGACCCGCGAGCTTGAGGATACCCCCTCGGTCCGCGGAATGGTCAACTCGATCCCGCACCTCGTCGAGATTATCGAAGAGCGCGGCTAAGGTTGACGCACAAGTGATCTGACAAGCGCCCCGGAGCCTCTCCGGGGCGTTTGCTTTTGCGGGAATCGCGACTAGCTTTCGGTCATGGAAATCACCGTCAGCGACAGCTATCAATCCGGCTATACCTATCGCCTCGAGGCACGGGCGGGGCAGGGGTTCGATCCTGGTTTTCGCCCTGCTCTGACACCGAAGCAAATGCTTGAGATGGGGGTTTTCGAGGGGAAATACCTCAACGATTGCCGTGCGGAATTCCCCGCCGATTGGTTCGCCGAAGCGCGCCTGTCCGACCAGCCCGACCACCGTTGCAATTTCTTTGGCGTCAAAAGTCGTCAACCGCTCTCTGTCTGGAAGGAAAAGGGCTGGATCTATGGCCCCGATCCGCGCGGCTGGTTCCAATGGTATTGCCGCTATTACATGGGTCGGCGTCTGCCGCAAACCGATGCCATCCAGATCAAGCGCTGGCGGGCCTTCGCGCGCCACGCGGGGCAAGTCCGGGCGCACTGTATGGCCGGTGATCTTTCGTGCCGCCCCCGGCAACGGCAGGCGCTTCTGCAATGGGCCTACGATCCCTTCCTCTAGGGCCATGCAGCCGATGCATGACGGGCTTGAGGGATCGTCTGTGGTCGTGCCGTGCCGATAGCCTTAAACGGGCTACAAACAAACATCGCAACCGGACAGACCAATGACCCAGACCGCAACTCTTTCCTCCGCCTTCAATTTCTCTGGCCTTTTCGCGCGCCTTCGTGCCGTGTTTGCCCAAGGCCCCGTTCCCTGCTGGACCGAATACCTGCGCGAAACCGCCGGCAAAGCCTGATCTTTCGCTTTCTTTCGCGCATCCGGCTTGCGCCGGGTGCGACGAGGCTCCTAATATCTCGAAACTGAGATTTATCTGGAGCCGCCTATGCCCTTCTCCCCCTCCGCCAAATTTACCGCCGTTATCGCCGCGATCGACGCGGTCAACGCTGAAGACCCGCGCGAGACGGTCGTCGACGGCACTGGCCGCCCCTACGAGACGGTCTATGCCGAAAGGATGTGGGAACAGCTCGATGCGCTCTATCCTGACGCCGGCGAGCTTCTCCGCATCGCCGCCCGCGCCCAGCACATCCGCCGCTGGGCGATCCCCCGTGCCGATTATCCCGAGGGGCGCGAAGGCTATAACAAATGGCGCACGACCCTGCGGGCGATGCACGCCGACACCGTCGGCGCCTTGATGCATGAGGCGGGCTATTCGGACGAAGAGGCCGCCAAGGTCGGGAGTTACCTGCGCAAAGAGCAGCTCAAGTAAGATCCCGACAGTCAGGCGCTCGAGAATGTGGTCGATGTCGTGTTCCTCACATATTATTGGGACGAATTCATCGGCAAATATGCCCATTACGACGACGACAAGCTGGTCGATATCGTCGGCAAGACACTCCGCAAGATGTCGTCGACCGGCCACAAGGCGGCCCTCAAGCTCGATCTCGACGAACGCACCGCCCGCATCGTCGGCGCCGCCCTCGAACGCGAAAAGAAGGCGCTAGAAGCCTTGGCCAAGCACGAGGTGAGCTGAGGGCCCGAGGGATAGGTGGCAACCCCCTTGATCCCGGGGGTTTCCACGTCTATACGCCCCCGGTGGCCCGCTACGGGTCCAGAATCAACTTGAAACGCCGTGTTTGCCCCCTTGGTCGCTCGAGGGGTAGTTCCGGCAAGGAGAAGCGACAATGAAACTTCATGAACTGCGCGATAATGATGGCGCCGCCAAGAAACGCACCCGCGTTGGCCGTGGTCCGGGCTCGGGCAAAGGCAAAACCGGTGGCCGTGGTATCAAAGGTCAGAAATCCCGTTCGGGTGTGGCTCTGAACGCTTACGAAGGCGGCCAGATGCCCCTCTACCAGCGTCTGCCCAAGCGCGGCTTCAACAAGCCGAACCGCAAGGCTTTCGCCATCGTCAACCTGGGTCTGATCCAGAAGTTCATCGACGACAAGAAGATCGACGCCAAGGCCGAGATCACCGAAGAGGTCCTCGTGGCTTCGGGCCTCGTGCGCCGCAAGCTCGATGGCATCCGCGTTCTTGCCAAGGGCGAGCTGAAAGCCAAAGCCAACATCACCGTCACCGGCGCCTCGAAAGGTGCTGTCGAGGCGGTCGAAAAGGCTGGCGGCAAGCTGACCACCACCGCGACTGCGGCGGAATAAGGGTTGTGGGCCTGCTTGCGCGGGCCTACATCACCCTGAGAGTTTTCCCAGCGCCGCCGTCCGGGTGAACCGGCCGGCGGCGTTTTGCACAGGAAGAGATCCCGAATGGCATCTGCAGCAGAACAAATGGCCGCCAACCTCAGCTGGTCGGCCTTTGGCAAAGCAACCGAGCTTCGCCAGCGCATTTTCTTCACGATCGGAATGCTGATCGTCTACCGTCTGGGGACATTCATCCCCGTCCCCGGTATCGACGGCGCGGCGCTTCGTGACTTCATGGAAAGCGCGGCCTCCGGCATCGGCGGCATCCTGTCGATGTTCACCGGCGGCGCCCTCAGCCGCATGGGCATCTTTGCCCTCGGGATCATGCCCTATATCTCGGCCTCGATCATCGTTCAGCTGATGGGTTCCATGTACGAGCCGTGGAAACAGCTGAAGAAAGAAGGCGAGACGGGCCGCAAGAAGCTTAACCAATATACCCGCTACGGCACCGTCGTCTTGGCGACGTTCCAAGCCTATGCCCTTGCCGCGAGCCTTCAGGTCGGCGATCTGGTTTCGGATCCGGGCGTGTTCTTCCTCGTTTCCTGCATCATCACCCTCGTCGGCGGCACCATGTTCCTGATGTGGCTCGGCGAGCAGATCACCAGCCGTGGCATCGGCAACGGCATTTCGCTGATCATCTTCGTTGGCATTGTCGCTGAAATTCCTGCTGCCGCCGCCCAGTTCCTGAGCCAGGGCCGTTCGGGTGCTGTCAGCCCCGGTGTAATCATCGGCGTTCTGGTGATGCTGGCCGCGGTTCTGACCTTCGTGGTCTTCATGGAGCGCAGCCTGCGCAAGATCCACATCCAGTATCCCCGCCGTCAGGTGGGCATGAAGATCTATGACGGTGGCTCGAGCCACCTGCCGATCAAGGTCAATCCGGCGGGCGTTATTCCGGCGATCTTTGCCTCGGCGCTTCTCCTCTTGCCGACCACGCTTTCGACCTTCTCGGGCGGCGCAACCGGCCCGATCATGTCGACGATCCTGGCGTATTTCGGCCCCGGCCAGCCGCTTTACCTGTTGTTCTTCACGGCTATGATCATCTTCTTCACCTACTTCTACACCGCAGAAGTGGCGTTCAAGACCGATGAGGTCGCCGACAACCTGAAGAACCAGAACGGCTTTGTCCCGGGCATCCGCCCCGGCAAGCGCACCGCCGAATACCTTGACTATGTGGTTCGCCGTGTCCTCGTCCTAGGTTCGGCCTACCTTGCGCTAGTTTGTCTCATGCCCGAGATCCTGCGCTCTCAGCTGTCGATTCCTTTCTACTTTGGCGGTACATCCGTCCTGATTATCGTGTCTGTCGGCATGGATACGATTCAGCAGATCCAATCGCATCTGCTGGCCCATCAGTATGAAGGGCTCATCGAGAAATCGCAGCTGCGTGGCAAGCGTGGCGACAAGAAACGGACGAAGGGACCCGCTCGTCGATGAACATCATTCTACTCGGACCGCCGGGCGCGGGCAAAGGAACACAGGCGCGTATCCTCGTTGATGGGCGCAACATGGTTCAGCTTTCGACGGGCGATATGCTCCGCGATGCCCGCACCAGCGGAACCGAGATGGGCAAGATGGTTGCCGAAGTGATGGACAAAGGCCACCTCGTCACCGACGAGATCGTGATCGGCCTCATTCGCGAAAAGCTTACCAGCGGTGAGGCTGGCGGCGGCTATATCTTCGACGGTTTCCCCCGCACTCTTGCCCAAGCCGACGCTCTTGGCGCTCTGCTGGCCGAACTGGGCGAGCCGCTTGACGCCGTGATCGAGATGCAAGTCGATGACGCGGCCCTCGTCTCGCGCATCACCGCCCGTTCGACCTGCGGCAACTGCGGCGAGGTTTATAACGACAACACCAAGCCGATCCCGGCCGATCATGTCTGCACCAGCTGCGGCCAAAAGGCCGAGTTCAAGCGCCGTGCCGACGACAATGAAGAAAGCCTCAAGACCCGTCTTCTGGCCTATTACAAACAGACCTCTCCGCTCATCGGCTACTACTATGCCAAGGGCAACCTGAAGTCAGTCGACGGCCTTGCCAGCATGGACGAAGTTTCGGCCTCAATCGCCAAGGCGCTTGACTGAACAAGAGGGGCTTGACCGCCGGTCGATCAACCCCTAGACAGCCCCATCCCGCAAGGGAATCAAGTCTTTGGATTCGGGTCGCGCCCGGTTTCAATGATCACCTCGAATGACAGCGGCCCGTGAGTACGCCTCTCGGGCCTCAGTTGTGAAAAAAGGTTCCGGTATAACGGAATCGCAACGAAAGGATACCAAACGTGGCACGTATCGCCGGCGTAAACATCCCGACTGGAAAGCGGGTTCTCATCGCCCTTCAATATATTCACGGCATCGGCCCTGCCGTCGCCAACGAGATCTGCGAAGCCGTCAAGATTGACCTCGCCCGCCGGGTGAATGAACTTTCTGACGCCGAAGTTCTCGCTATCCGCGAATACATCGACGCCAACTTGACTGTCGAAGGCGACCTGCGTCGCGAAGTTTCGATGAACGTCAAGCGTCTGATGGACCTCGGCTGCTACCGCGGCCTGCGTCACCGTCGCAACCTCCCGGTCCGCGGCCAGCGGACTCACACCAACGCCCGTACCCGCAAAGGCCCCGCAAAGGCCATCGCCGGTAAGAAGAAGTAAGGGAGAGCTGACCAATGGCACGCGATACCCGCCGTGGCGGTAAGAAAAAAGTTTCCAAGAACATCGCCGCTGGCGTTGCTCATGTGAATTCGTCGTTTAACAACACCAAGATCCTAATCTCGGACGTGCAGGGCAATGCGATTGCCTGGTCGTCGGCCGGCACCATGGGCTTCAAGGGCTCGCGCAAGTCGACCCCCTACGCCGCCCAGATGGCCGCTGAAGACGCTGGCAAGAAAGCTCAGGAACATGGCGTCAAGACGCTGGAAGTCGAAGTTCAGGGCCCCGGTTCGGGCCGTGAATCGGCGCTGCGCGCTCTGGCTGCCGTGGGCTTCAACATCACCTCGATCCGTGATGTGACCCCGCTCGCCCACAACGGCTGCCGCCCGCCGAAGCGCCGCCGCGTCTAAGGCATTTTAGTTTGGCTGGGGCTGTGGTTTTCCACGGCCCCAGTCCGTCATTTAGAAACCTCGGGCGTCTGCCTTTTTAGGACATGGAAGGCAGACAAGGATGGAGGGACGCATGATCCACAAGAATTGGGCAGAACTGATCAAGCCGACCCAGCTTGAAGTCAAGCCGGGCAACGATCCCCAGCGTCAGGCGACCGTGATCGCCGAGCCGCTCGAGCGCGGCTTTGGTCTTACCCTCGGCAACGCGCTGCGCCGTGTGCTGATGTCGTCGCTGCAAGGCGCCGCCATCACCGCCGTTCAGATCGACAACGTGCTGCATGAGTTTTCGTCGGTCTCGGGCGTCCGTGAAGACGTTACCGACATCGTTCTCAACCTCAAGGGCGTCGCCATCCGCATGGATGTTGAAGGCCCCAAGCGTCTCTCGGTTCAGGCCAAGGGCCCGGGCATTGTTACCGCTGGTGACATCTCGGAAAGCGCGGGCATCGAGATCCTCAATAAGGATCACGTGATCTGCCACCTCGACGACGGCGCCGACCTCTACATGGAACTGACCGTCAACACCGGCAAAGGCTATGTCTCGGCTGACAAGAACAAGCCCGAAGACGCCCCGATCGGCATGATCTCGATCGATGCTATCTATTCGCCGGTCAAGAAAGTCAGCTACGACGTTCAGCCGACCCGCGAAGGTCAGGTTCTGGACTATGACAAGCTGACCATGAAAGTCGAAACCGATGGTTCGCTGACCCCTGACGATGCTGTGGCCTATGCCGCCCGCATCATTCAGGATCAGCTGTCGATCTTCGTCAACTTCGACGAGCCGGAAAGCGCCTCGTCCTCGTCCGACGACGACGGCCTCGAGTTCAACCCGCTCCTTCTCAAGAAGGTCGACGAGCTGGAGTTGTCGGTGCGTTCGGCGAACTGCCTGAAGAACGACAACATCGTCTACATCGGCGATCTGATCCAGAAAACCGAAGCCGAGATGCTCCGCACCCCGAACTTCGGCCGCAAGTCGCTCAACGAGATCAAAGAAGTGCTCTCGGGCATGGGTCTGCACCTCGGCATGGATGTCGAGGATTGGCCGCCAGAGAACATCGAAGATCTCGCCAAGAAATTCGAAGACGCGTTCTAGGCGTTTTCGGGCGTGGCGGCGGGGCCAAACCCGCCGCTGCGGTTTTGTACTAAAAGGGAAAACCGGCCCTTTGGGTTTGTATAAAAATGATCAAAACGGGCCCAAGCGCCCCAAGGAGAGCCCCCGACACGCATCAGGGGCCAGACAAAGCAAAACCGCCTGTAGAGGGCACAAATCGGAGACTAGAAAATGCGTCACGCCCGCGGATACCGCCGCCTGAACCGGACCCACGAACACCGCAAAGCGCTGTTCGCCAATATGGCCGGCTCGCTCATCGAACACGAACAGATCAAGACCACCCTTCCCAAAGCCAAGGAGCTCAAGCGCGTCATCGACAAGCTGATCACCCTCGGCAAGAAGGGCGATCTTCACGCCCGCCGCATCGCGGCTTCGCAGCTCAAGGAAGACAAGGACGTCGCCAAGCTGTTTGAAGTCCTCGGCCCGCGCTACAAAGACCGCAACGGCGGCTACAGCCGTGTGCTGAAAGCCGGCTTCCGCTATGGCGACATGGCTCCGATGGCGATCATCGAGCTGGTCGACCGTGACCCGGCCGCCAAAGGCGCCGCCGACAAGGCCCGCCTTGAGGCCGAAGAAGCGATGGCTGACGCCGACGAATAAGCCCGCGCCGCAAGGCCACGCCGAAAGCCCCGCGGTTTCGCGGGGCTTTTTCTTTGGGGCAAAGGCTTTCGCCCGCTCTTCCCAACCCCGCTCGCCGAACCTAGGCTGCATCCATGCCCGATCTTTTTGACACAGGCTCCGACTCGCCCTCAACCGCGCCGCGCCCTTTGGCCGATCGGCTGCGGCCCAAATCGCTTGGCGAGGTGATCGGCCAAGAGCAGGTGCTTGGCCCCGACGCGCCCTTGGGCATCATGCTGGCCTCAGGCTCGCTGTCGTCGCTGGTCCTCTGGGGTCCGCCGGGTGTTGGCAAGACGACGATCGCCCGCCTTCTGGCGCGCGAAACCGACCTGCATTTTGAACAGATCAGCGCGATTTTCACGGGCGTTCCCGAGCTCCGCAAAGTCTTTGAGTCTGCCAAGCTTCGCCGCCGCAACGGCAAGGGCACTCTCCTGTTCGTCGACGAGATCCACCGCTTCAACAAGGCCCAGCAGGACGGTTTCCTGCCGCATATGGAGGACGGCACAATCCTCCTTGTCGGCGCGACGACCGAGAACCCGAGCTTTGAGCTGAACGCCGCGCTTCTCAGCCGCGCGCAGGTTTTGGTGCTCAACCGCCTGACCCTCGCCGACCTCGAACGCCTCGCCAAGCGTGCCGAGCACGAGCTTGGCCGTGCCCTGCCGCTTGACGGCCCAGCGCGCGAGGCCCTTCTTGAGATGGCAGACGGCGACGGGCGGGCGCTTCTCAACCTCATCGAGCAGGTCGCCGCGTGGAAGATTGGCGGCAAGCTCGGGACCGAGGCGCTTACCACCCGCCTGATGAAGCGGGCCGCGAAATACGACAAGTCGGGCGACGAGCACTACAACTTGATCTCGGCGCTGCATAAATCCGTGCGCGGCTCTGATCCCGATGCCGCGCTCTATTGGTTTTCGCGGATGCTGACTGGGGGCGAAGACCCCCGATTTCTGGCCCGCCGCCTGACGCGCATGGCGGTCGAGGATATCGGCCTTGCCGACCCGCAGGCGCAGACGATCTGCCTTCATGCATGGGAGACGTACGAGCGTCTCGGCAGCCCCGAAGGCGAATTGGCACTTGCCCAAGCGGTGACCTATCTCGCGCTCGCTCCGAAATCCAATGCCGGTTATGTGGCCTTCAAGGCGGCGATGGACGCGGCCCGCAAGACCGGCTCGGAGCCGCCGCCCAAGCATATCCTCAACGCGCCGACGCGGCTGATGGAGCAACAGGGCTTTGGTGCGGGCTATGCCTATGACCATGACGCCGAGGATGGGTTCTCGGGGCAAAACTATTTCCCCGAGACGATGAAGCGCCCGGTCTATTACCAGCCCGTCGATCGTGGCTTTGAGCGCGAGTTGAAAAAGCGGGTCGATTTCTTTGCCGGGCTGCGTGCCAAGCGCCAGTCGACCAAGCCCCGCAATTGACTTCCGCAGGCAGAGAGGCCAAGGGACAGCCATGATGACAAGCGTTCTCTCCGTAGCCGCCGGCGGTGCCATTGGGGCATCCGGACGGTATCTCACCAACGTGGCGGTCATGCGCCTCGCCGGGCCGGGATTCCCGTGGGGAACGGTGGCGGCCAACCTTCTCGGCTCGTTCATGATGGGCGTTCTTGTGGTGGTCCTCGCCCATAAGGGCGGGATGCGCTACGCGCCGTTCCTGATGACCGGCGTCCTTGGCGGCTATACCACCTTTTCGGCGTTCTCGCTGGATGCCTATACGCTCTATGAGCGTGGCTCCTACTTGCAGGCGGGAGGCTATGTGTTCGGCTCGGTGGCGCTTGGCCTTGCGGGCCTCATCGCGGGAATGGCCGTGGCGCGGGGGATATTCGCATGAGCGGCGTTCAGACACGGATTGTTGGCGAGGACGAGGGCGATCAGCGGCTCGATCGCTGGATGCGCAAGCATTTCCCTCTTCTGACCCAAGGGCGCATCGAGAAGATGTGCCGCAAGGGCGAGTTGCGCGTGGATGGCGGGCGGGTCAAGACCGCGACGCGCCTTGAGGTCGGCCAAAAGGTCCGCATTCCGCCGTTGGGGGACGAGGCTGAAAAGCCCGCGCCGAAATATGAGCGCAAGATCACCAAATCCGACGCTGAGATGATCAAGGCCTGCGTAATCTGGAAGGACGAGCATATCATCGCGATCAACAAGCCCTCGGGCCTGCCAAGCCAAGGCGGCTCGGGGCAGGGGGATCGCCATGTTGACGGTCTCGCAGAGGCGCTGATGTTTGGCTTCAAGGACAAGCCCAAACTTGTCCACCGGCTCGACAAAGACACTTCGGGTGTTCTTCTACTGGCGCGCACCGACCGTGTGGCGCGGGCGCTGTCCGAGGCGCTGCGGCATAGGAATGTGCGCAAGATCTATTGGTCGGCTGTCGCAGGCGTTCCGCATCCGCGCGTGGGCTCGATCAAATACGGGCTCGTCAAGGCTCCGGGCCGCGGACGCGGCGGCGAAGCCGAGAAGATGCGCTGCATTCACCCAAATGAGGTCGGGGCGACCGAAGGCGCGAAGCGTGCCCATACCGATTACGCGGTGCTAACTGCGCTGGGCAGCCGCATGGCCTGGCTTGCCATGGTCCCGATCACCGGACGGACCCACCAGCTGCGTGCGCATATCGCTGAGATTGGCCACCCCATTATCGGCGACGGCAAGTACGGCGGCTCGCAACAGGAGAACCTTGGCGACGGCTGGGGCGCGGGGATCGGCGGCGACGGTATATCGAACAAGCTGCACCTGCACGCGCGGACAATCATCTTTGAACACCCGATCACGAAAAAAGAGATCACAATCACCGCGCCGCTGCCCGACCATATGCAGAAAACATGGGATTATGTCGGCTGGGATGTGACCCACGCGCCGCTCGATCCATTCAATATGCCCGATGCCTGATCGCCGTCTGGTGATCTTTGATGTGGACGGAACGCTTGTCGACAGCCGGGCGCATCTTTGGGCGACCTTTCAGGCGATGTTCGAGGGGATCGGCGCGCCGCTGCCGCCGCAGGAGCGGGTGATCTCGCTCACCGGCCTTTCACTGGAAAAGGTCATCCCGATCCTTCTGCCCGAGGCGGGCGAGGAGACCCAGACCAAGGCGCTCGCCCTTTATCGCAGCGCCTATCGCGCAGGGCGGCTGCGGCTTGGGGATGCGGTCACGAGCCCCTTCTATCCCGGTGCCCGCGAGGCACTTGAGCGGCTTCGCGCGGATCGCAGCGTCGCGCTCGCCTTGGCCACCGGCAAATCGCGGCGGGGGATCGACGGGCTGATCGAGGCGCATGGGCTAGTGGGGATGTTCGACAGCATTCAATGCGCCGACGATCACCCCTCAAAGCCCGACCCTTCGATGATCCGCGCCGCGCTGGCCGAGACGGGGATCGCGCCTGCCCGCGCCGCAATGGTCGGCGACACGAGCTTCGACATGGCGATGGCCCGCGCTGCCTCGGTGCGCGGGGTTGGGGTCAGCTGGGGCTTTCATCCGGCTGAAAGCCTTGCGGCCGACGCGATCCTGAGGCATTTCGAGGACCTTCCAACCTTGATTGACCAACTTCTCGGGGCCGCCACATGAGCAACTGGAAACCCAAACGCTTTTGGAAAGAGGCGACCGTCGTCGAGACCGATGGCGGCTATACTGTTCAGCTTGACGGCCGCGCGGTGAAGACACCTGCCAAGGCGCTGCTTGTCGTGCCGACGCAGGCAATGGCCGAGGCAATCGCCGCCGAATGGCAGGCGCAAGAGAAAGAGTTCGATCCGCGGACGATGCCGGTCACGCGGTCGGCCAATGCCGCGATCGACAAGGTGACGCCGCAGAAGGCCGAGGTGTGCCAGATGCTTGCCGATTACGGCGGACATGATCTGTTGTGCTATCGCGCCATCGGCCCTGAGGAGCTCGTCAGACGGCAGGCGGCCGGTTGGGATCCGGTTCTAGACTGGGCGGCCGAGCATCTCGCAGCACCTCTGGCAAGCGGGCAGGGTGTTATGCACGTCGACCAGCCCGCCCAGAGCCTGGCCAAGCTTGCGGCCGAGCTCGATTCGCTCGATGAGTTCGGGATCGCTGCGCTGCATGACCTTGTGACAATCTCGGGCTCGCTCGTTCTCGCTCTTTCGGTCAGGCACCGGCATCTATCCGCTCAGGAAGCCTGGGCGCTCTCGCGGATCGACGAGGAGTTTCAAGTCGAGCAATGGGGCCGCGACGAGGAGGCTGAAGCCGCCGCCGCCGCAAAAGAGCGGGCCTTTTTGAGCGCCGCTCTCATATTGGAAATGCTCTCGTTTTCCCAATCTCGGGAAAATTGACCGTTTTGCCCTTCTTTTTGGTCGTAATGACTTCGGATTTAGCGGCACTTTTCCCGCCTAGCACTTGACCCCCATTGGGATTCCGACCAGTCTTGGTTCGCTGGGGGGAAATTTCCCCCCTGACAGTATCGCTTGGTCTTCTTAGGCCTTGTTGAAAAAGCCGCGCCAGGGAGGGTGCGGCAACTCAGGAAGAGGTAAAAATGAAAAAAACTATTCTTTTGGGAGCGCTGACTGTTGCTGGTCTCGCCGCTACTTCGGTTTCGGCCTCGACTGCCGATGACGTTCGTGCGCGCGGCAAGCTGAACTGTGGCGTTTCGACCGGTTTGGCCGGTTTTGCCGCTCCGGACGCCAGCGGCGTTTGGCAAGGCTTTGACGTGGATATGTGCCGTGCCGTGGCCGCCGCTGTTCTGGGCGACCCGATGGCTGTCGAGTTTGTGCCGACCACCGGCCAGACCCGCTTTACCGCGCTGGCTTCGGGCGAAGTGGATATGCTCGCCCGCAACACCACCTGGACTTTCTCGCGCGATGTCGACCTCAAGTTCGAATTCGCTGGCACCAACTACTACGATGGTCAGGGCTTCATGGTTCCCAAGGCGCTTGGCGTGACTTCGGCCAAAGACCTTGATGGCGCCACCGTCTGTATCCAGACCGGCACCACCACCGAGCTGAACCTTGCGGACTTCTTCCGCGCCAACAACATCAGCTACGAGCCGGTTCCGATCGAGACCAACGCCGAAGCGCTTCAGCAGTACGGCGCTGGCGCTTGTGACGCCTACACCACCGACGCGTCGGGCCTTGCTGCTTCGCGCGCTACCTTCGAGAACCCGGGTGATCACATCATCCTTCCGGAAATCATCTCGAAAGAGCCGCTCGCACCGCTGGTTCGCCATGGCGATAACGAGTGGGGCGATATCGTTCGCTGGACCCTCAACGCGATGATCACCGCTGAAGAGCTCGGCGTGACCTCGGCCAACGTTGCCGAGATGGCTGCAGCTCCGGGCGACAACCCGGAAATCAACCGTCTCCTCGGCACCGAAGGTGAACTTGGCGCTATGCTCGGCCTGAGCTCCGACTGGGCTGTCAAAGTGATTGCCGCTGGCGGCAACTATGGCGAGAGCTTCGAGCGCAACATCGGTTCCAACACCCCGATCGGTCTGGCCCGTGGCCTGAACGCTCTGTGGACCAACGGCGGTCTTCTGTACTCGCCGCCGTTCCGCTAAGATCTGTTAATGGAAAGGGCGCGGCTAGGCCGCGCCCTTTCTCAATAACCAAGGCCGATGATGGCCAATCCCACGACTTGCGGCACGTTCGCTCCCATAAGGTGAGCCACGAAGTCGCTTTAGGGAGCCGGGGAGCTACTAATGACTATTTCCGATAATCCACCGAAAGATTCTTTTCGGCTAAGCCAACTGATTTACGACACCCGTTACAGGTCGACGACTATTCAGGTGATCGCCTTCATCCTTCTAATGTTGTCACTGTCTTGGCTTGTCTCCAACACCGTCCAGAACCTTCAGGCGCTTGGCAAGGACTTCAACTTTGGATTCCTGTCGCAGCCTGCGGGCTATGACATCAACCAGCATATCATCGACTACGACTCCCAAAGATCGCACGGTCGTGCGGCCATCGTTGGGATGTTGAACACGATCCTGGTCGCCTTTTTGGGCTGTGCCGTGGCGACAGTGATCGGCGTCATTGTCGGCGTGTTGCGACTGTCTAGAAACTGGGTCGTTTCGCGCTTGATGGCCGTCTATGTCGAGGCCCTTCGCAACGTGCCGCTGCTGCTTTGGATCGTCGTTATCTTTGCGCTGATGACTGAAGCCACGCCGCAGCCCCGCGATTTCCGCGAAGGCGGCTCTGCTTCGATGCTCTTTGGCGACACCGTCGCCATCACCAACCGCGGCGTCTTTATCCCCAAGCCGATCTTGCACGATGGCTCGCAGGTGCTTGTCGCGGTGCTCCTGCTCTCGCTGGCCGCGATCTGGGCATTTCGGCGCTATGCCCGCAAGCGGCAGGAACAAACCGGGGATATTCTCCCGGTTCTGTGGATTTCGCTTGGGCTCTTCTTTGTCCCCACCATCGTCTTCTATTTCCTGCTCGGTCGTCCTGTGACCCTTGAGTATCCCGAACTTGGAGGCTTCAACTTCCAGGGCGGTTTGCAGGTGAGGAACTCGCTCATCGCGCTTTGGTTTGCGCTCTCGATCTATACCGGCGCCTTTATTGCCGAGATTGTCCGTGCAGGCATTCTCGCCGTCAGCAAGGGCCAGACCGAGGCGGCTTTCGCGCTTGGCCTGCGTCCGAACCGGACAATGAACCTTGTGATCCTGCCGCAGGCGATGCGGGTCATCATCCCGCCGCTGATCTCGCAGTATCTCAACCTCACCAAGAACTCGTCGTTGGCGATTGCGGTGGGCTACATGGATGTTCGTGCCACCCTTGGCGGCATCACGATCAACCAGACCGGTCGCGAGCTTGAGGGGATGCTCCTTTTGGGGCTGTTCTACCTCACGGCAAGCCTTGCGATTTCGAGCGCGATGAACGTCTACAACAACCGCATGAAGCTGAAGGAGCGCTGAGATGACCAAAGCAAACCTTAGCTATGTCCGCACCGAAATGCTCGGGCCGCAGGATCCGCCGCTTGGCGAGACCGGCATCATCAAGTGGATGCGCGAGAACCTGTTCTCAAGTTGGCTGAACGCGATCCTCACCATTCTTTCGGTCTGGTTCGTTTGGTCCGTGGTCAGTCACATATTCCCTTGGTTCGCGAATTCGATCTGGCGGGCGGACTCTCTCAATCATTGTCGCGAAATTCGTGATGCGACCATAGGAGAGGGCGCTTCAGCAGCCTGTTTTGCCGTCATCTCAGATCGCTGGCAGCAGCTTCTCTTTGGCTTCTACCCCAGAGACGCCTACTGGCGCCCGGTTCTGGCGCTTGTGCTGTTCCTGGCCTCGATCATGCCAATCCTGTTTACGGCACTCCCGCGCAAGCTGCTCCTCGGCTCGCTGGCAGCGCCCTTCGTCCTCTTCTGGCTCCTTTGGGGCGGGTCGATCTGGGTGCCTGCATCGGTTGCACTTGGATTTGTTGCGGGCGCGGTCGCTTTTCGTGCGGTAGCAGCCACGAGCTCTAACCTTCTGGCTGTGCTTGCCGCAATTGCCGCTCCGATCGTCTATTGGATGTTTGTCCACGGTGCGGTCGTAGATGTGCTTAGCGGCGCGATCCCGATCGAATTGCCCAAGGTTCAGTCCAAGGAATTCGGCGGGTTTACCCTGTCGGTGATCATCGGCATCGCCGGTATCACTTTGTCGCTTCCGCTGGGGGTTTTGCTGGCGCTGGGTCGTCAGTCGAACCTGTTCCTGATCAACAAAGTATCGGTGGCCTTTATCGAGGTGATCCGCGGCGTGCCGCTGATCGTATGGCTCTTCACCGCCTCGCTCTTGCTCAACTACTTCCTGCCGCCCGGCACGAACTTTGACCTGATGCTGCGCGTGATCATCATGGTGACCCTCTTCTCGGCGGCCTATATCGCCGAGGTGGTTCGCGGCGGTCTCGCTGCGCTTCCGAAGGGCCAGTATGAAGCCGCCGACGCGCTGGGCCTCGACTATTGGAAATCCATGCGGCTCATCATTCTTCCGCAGGCTCTCAAGATCTCGATCCCCGGCATCGTCAACACCTTCATCGGTCTTTTCAAAGATACGACGCTGGTGGTGTTCATCGGTCTTCTCGATCCCATTGGCCTTGCCGGTGCGATCCGGGCCTCGACCGATTGGCAGGGCATCTATTGGGAGCTTTTCATCTTTATCGGCCTGATGTTCTTCATCTTCTGCTTCAGCATGGGCCGCTACTCACTTTACCTGGAGAAAAAGCTCCAGCGTGAACATCGTTAAGGGAGACTTTTCATGTCTGAACTCGCTATCGACCGCGAAATCGACCGCAGCCACATGAAGGTGACGGATGAGATCGCGATCCAGATCACAAACATGAACAAGTGGTATGGAACCTTCCACGTCCTGCGTGACATTAACCTCACCGTGAACCGAGGCGAACGGATCGTTATCTGCGGACCCTCGGGCTCGGGTAAATCGACGCTGATCCGGTGCATCAACCGTTTGGAAGAGCATCAGGCCGGCACGATCATCGTGGATGGAACCGAGCTGTCTTCGGACCTCAAGAACATCGACAAGATCCGGTCCGAGGTCGGGATGTGCTTTCAGCACTTCAACCTCTTCCCGCATCTGACGATCCTCGAGAACTGCACGCTCGCGCCGATCTGGGTCCGCAAAACGCCCAAGCGCGAGGCTGAAGAGATCGCGATGCAGTATCTCGAAAAGGTGAAGATCCCCGAGCAGGCCCACAAATACCCCGGCCAGCTTTCGGGCGGCCAGCAGCAGCGTGTGGCGATTGCCCGTTCGCTCTGCATGAAGCCGCGCATCATGTTGTTCGACGAGCCGACCTCGGCGCTCGACCCCGAGATGATCAAAGAGGTGCTCGACACCATGATCGAGCTCGCGGAAGAGGGCATGACCATGCTCTGCGTCACCCACGAGATGGGCTTTGCCCGTCAGGTCGCGAACCGCGTGATCTTTATGGATCAGGGCCAGATCGTCGAACAGAACGAGCCTGAAGAGTTCTTCAAGAACCCGCAAAACGACCGGACCAAGCTCTTCCTGAGCCAGATCCTCGGTCACTGATCTTTGGGGAATAAAATGTGGGGGCGTGCGGGAAACCGCGCGCCCCTAGTCGTTTTCGGCGTCGTTCAA
>Ga0181563_10000888_pt1 | contig 29301 bp, 35 predicted proteins | sample 011ome_25_FD_133759 | JGI IMG/M metagenome (GOLD analysis project Ga0181563, IMG submission 133759) | Coastal salt marsh microbial communities from the Groves Creek Marsh, Skidaway Island, Georgia - 011512CT metaG (megahit assembly) | ecosystem: Environmental > Aquatic > Marine > Intertidal...
TCAAAATAATAGTTTAGAACGATTCTAAATAAGCTTCTTTTGTGATAATTCTCACTAAAGCAAATGCAATAGCTCATTCAATGCCTTTATTTCAGCCGTGTCCAGATCATGTTCGCGATTTTCTGGATTAAATAATATCGTATGAAAACCGCAATTTTTTGCTCCTTTAATATCTGTTTCTGGATTATCACCAATCATCACAGACTCTTCGGCAAAAGCAGCTGTTTTTTGCAAAGCTGTTTCGAAAACGAGCGGATGTGGTTTGTTTACACCGACTTCTTCTGTACAAAGAATTAGGTCAAAATACTCACTTAAGTTACAGTTATTCAACTTAGTATGCTGCACTTCTAAAAAGCCGTTCGTGATAATGTGCAAGGCATATTTTTCATTTAAATAGGTTAAAGCTTCATGAGCAAATGGAAAAATGTGTTTTTTGTGCGGACTACGCAGGACATATTCATTTCCGAGCTCAATTGCCTTATTATCACTGTTTCGAACTTTAAATGTATTTAAAGTGTCCAAAAAGCGACCCGTTCTCACTTGTTCCTTCGATACTTTTCCGTGGTTATACAAGTGCCAATAACGAGCGTTAATTTCTTGATAAGTTTGAATGAATTTCTGCACGTCTGCAATGTCTTCACTCAATCTCAATTCATGATATAGTTCTAGAAGCGCCTCAGAGGAGTTTTTTTCAAAATCCCAAAGTGTATGATCTAGGTCGAAGAAGACGTGTTTGAGATTTTTCACGCGCTTAAAATTTGAATAGGTAAATGCTTAAGCACATCAATGCGCTGTATAATGCAGTAAACAATAACATCAACGGAAATGTTTTCTTCTTTCCTCCATAAAATTTCGCACATACGATTGATCCGATCGGAACAGATAAAAACAAAGGCGCCAAAAGTGTTACACCATACAAGCCAAGCGTATGTTTTATCCAAACAATAGTTTTGTTTAATCGGGTGAAGGTCTTTTTTTGTTTTATTTCAATTCCCGCTTCCGCCGCTTTGCGCATTTTTTCAATCTTCTTGCGGTGAGAACGGTCCATAAAATACTCACTGAGGTAATAGAAGACTGTCATGGTGATCCAAGCTCCAAGCGTAGCGCTTACAAAGATTTCAAAGAGAGAAGTTATCGATTCTTCTCCCAAAGCAGCGTAAGCACCCCAATGAACAAATACAAATTTAAATGTCCCAAAACCAAAAGCGAAGATGATTAAATTCCAGTTCATTCTGATCGTTTAACACCATAAGCTAAATCACCCGCATCTCCAAGTCCCGGAACGATATAGGATTTATCATTTAACATAGGGTCTATGGCCACAACCCATATATCTGTACCTTCAGGTAAAGCCGATTTAATATGCGCAATAGCTGATTCACTCGCAACTATAGAAGCGATGATTAATCGTTTAGGTTGACCATTTTCCAATAAAGCTTGATAAACCAATTCCATTGATTGCCCTGTGGCTAACATCGGATCTGCAATGATGAGTGTTTTACCCTCCAATTCTGGACATGCTTTATATTCAACAACAACCTCAATCGCTTCACCTTCTGTTTCTTTTCGATACGCTGAAACAAAAGCATTTTCGGCGCCATCAAAAATGTCCAATAAACCATGATGTAAGGTTAAGCCCGCTCGTAAAATGGAGGCCACGACGATTTGTGAATTTGGAATTGACATATTAGCCGTACCAAGAGGCGTGATAATATCCTTGTCTGTATAGTTCAGGGTTTTACTGATCTCGTAACCCAAGATATGACTTAAACGTTCCATGTTCTTTCGAAATCGCATGCGATCACCTTGTACGCTTTTATCACGCAACTCAGCCATGAACTGATTGGCAATGCTATTGTTTTTTGTGATTTCGTGAATCATGTTTTAAATGCTTAGCGCAAAGCTAGGTAAAATCCATGATTTAAGAGGTAAATAATCCGCCATTCAAATTTAGGGTCTGTCCTGTAAGATATCCTGCTTCATCTGCAAATAATGATTCAAGAACATGTGCCAACTGTTTTGGGTCTCCGAGCTCTCCTGTTGGGATATTGGATTTGAGTACTTCCTGCATATCGTCAGGTACATCATTGATCATACCAGCATTAAAATAGCCAAGCGCGATTGAATTGACGGTAATATTTTTCTTTGCTAATTCTTTTGATAAGGTCTTCGTTAGTCCCAATAAACCGGCTTTAGAAGCTGCATAAGCAGATGTACCAACAAATCCTGTTTGTGCCACGACGGATGACATAAAAACGATACGACCAAATGCTTGTTCACGCATCAGAGGAATAACGTGTTTACTCACCAAAAATGGTCCAGTCAAATTAACAGCAATCGTCTCATCCCAATCGGCTTGTTTTAATTTCCAAGACATACCATTACGAGATACTCCAGCGTTATGGACCACCATATCGATCCTTCCAAAATCGGCTTTGACCTTTTGAATCAGCTCTTCAACTTCTGATTCTAATGTAATGTCAGCTTGATAAGTTTTGACATGATCTAAGTTTAAGTCTGGTTCGTTCTGAAAATAATGCAGTGCGAGATTATAATCACTGTTTTTGAAGTGATTAACCAATGCTGTTCCTAGTCCACCTGAACTTCCGATGATCAAGAGTGTCTTTTTCATTCCTGTTTATTTCTTCAATTTTCTCAAGGTTCGAAACCAAATTGGAGTCTGATCAAGTTCGTAATGATAATAGTTTCGATCCGAAGCGCCAAATTTTCGATAGAAGGTGGCTACATTTTCAATATCGGATCCACCAAAATCGAGTGTTTTATAGGTGCCTTGAAAGCGTTGAAAAGCCTCGTCAAAGAGGGCGTACATGACACCCTTCTTTTTTGCTTCTTCTGCTGCAGCTCCCTTGAGGTAAGTAATTCTTTTTTTATCCTTCAGAAAAAATCCACCAGCCACGAAGGCTTGATTTTCATCATAAGCTAAAATGAGCTCACCATGCTCATTTTTTAATGCTGTATTCATAAGAGCTGTCAAGATGATTAAATCCTCTTTCTTAACGGAGTCAATCTTGTGCGCAACATGTTCTTCGAATAAGTTAATCAATAGACTTGGGTCTAACCCAGCGCGAAATGTAAATTGTTTTTGTCCTTTTTTGATTAACCTTTTGGCATTGGTTTTGAATTTTTTTTCGAATTCATTTTCCAACGTCAAGTATTGATGAGAGCGAATGGTTTCTTGTTCCAATAAGCCTGATTTTTCAGAGCGAAAGGAAAGATGAGCAAATTCCTTTTGAATCAAAGGTAAAACTTCAGCCCAAGAAAAATCATCACCAATAATGTCATATTCCCGTGTGAATGGTGCAGGATAGAGACGCTTGACACCAAGTTTCTTAGTGAACGGCAAGGGCATAATGGTTTTATAATCATCCGTTATGACGGCTGACCAGTTTTCTGCACAATTGTCCAAATACCAGCTATACTGAAAGATGTTTTCAATATCACATTCCTTTAAACGTTTATCCCATTTTACGGGGTCAATATGTTCACGATTTACAATCTTCATGCTTCCAGCACATCAGAGAACGTCTTAAATTCATGATTATTCTTGTGACGTTCGATAAATCGCTCTAATTTTTTTAAAGCAAATTTTGTACAAGCTTTTGGATGACCGATAAAAACCGTGTCTTCGAAGCCTTTTTGCTTATTGCGTCTCAGGACATGATTCATTTTAGTGACGAAATATCCATCGACCCCAGCAGACAAACGCATACCTTTTGTGAGCATTTTTTTTCTCAAACCAGGGGAGGGCATAGGATATCCATCACCCATAGGTTTGTGTTGGCTAGGTTTTAATCGACCTAGGATAAATAATCGCCAGAAAAATAGGGCACTGTATGATTCGCTTGAAATGGGGTATTCCCAAAAATCACCATCTGATACAGGTGTGCATAATTCACTTTGGAACTTCCATTTAGATAAATCAGGCGCTTTTGTGAAATTATAATAGTAATTACCAGCGGTAAAGATGCCTCCCGGAAATACGGTGGAATCAATTTTTAGACCGACTGACTTAAAACTCGATTCAATCCGATCAAAAGGCTGTAAACACCATCCTCCAGCTCTGTATGAATGTACTTTTTGCCCTGTCCAAGCAAAAAGAATATCGCGATAAGAACGGACAATGCGTTGGATGTCAGCATCAGAAAAGTCGACCAATTTATAACGATCAGTTTTCATGATCCATTGGTCACCATCATGTTGGGTGTCTTCCCAATGCGGGTGAATATGCAATTGACAATCATGCCCTTCTTTGACTAATTGTTCTATTTGAGTACGGACGAGATCGTGTTCCTTTTTGACCGCTGGAAATTGATCCTTGTATTCATCCAATTTCTTCAAGTATCCTGTATCAATAAAAAATACAAATTTAACCCCTGTACGTTTGGCGATTGCTCTGATTTCATCGGTTGGTTTGATCATGCAATTTTCAACGGTGCCTGTTGGCTGCCCAAAGAATAGCTCGTAATCGTAGGTGATAAATATATTCATAGGGCCAATCCTTAAAAATTAAGGTAGCATTTCACCGCCGTTTTCTTCGAGTTCCTTGATAAATTTCTCTGCCAATTCTTCAGCAGAATAGCGGATGTTTTCAATACGAGACTCGCAGTCTTTTAGCAATGGAGAATTTGGGTACTCTTCGATAAATTGACGGTAAGCATCTTTTGCTGCGGTTGTGTCACGTAACTCAAAATCAAGATGGCTCGCCTTATTGTATTTGACATCTTCCATTTTCGGATAACCTGGATACTCCTTGATGATACGATTAAGAATTTTTACACTTTTTTCAGGTTCTTTTGTCGTTAAGCAAATATCTGATGCGCGCAATAAATAATCTGGCGCTTCTGGGCTATCTGGAAAAACTGAGGCAAAGTCTTGAAACATAATTATGGCTTCTTTTAAATCCTTTTCTTTCGGAATGTCCATTTGTTTTTCAATCTTATCTTTAATGGCAGTCAAGTCTTCCATGAACTTTGACGTATCAATGGACACCGTTGTGCTGTCATTCTGGTTTCCTTCATTACCTGGTTCTCCGTCACCGCCGCAGCTTTGAACTGCGATTCCAATAAATGCGATAAATGCAATTGATTTCCACTTTTTCATTTCTATCATTTTAATTTTTATAAATCTTATCTTCTGCGTTTTTGAGCAGGGAATTTCATTCGATAACTAACGTCCGTATCTCCTTTTGAAATATTGACTAATTTCTTTTTTAGCATTCTCTTTTTTAATGGACTCAAGTAGTCTGTAAAAAGAATGCCTTCTACGTGGTCATATTCGTGTTGGATAATTCTTGCCGCATATCCTTCGTATTCCTCTTCATGGAATTCCCAATTCTCATCGTAATAACTGATCTTTATTTTTTCTTGGCGCAAAACCTCTTCACGAATGTTTGGTATACTCAAACATCCTTCAGCAAAAGGCCATTCTTCTCCCGTTTCCTCTTCAATGATTGGATTGATAAAGACCTTTTTAAAACCTTTTAATCCGGCAGCTTTAGGATCGGTTTCTTCATTGCCCTCTTCATCCTCAGCAAAAGGAGAAGCATCTACGATAAATAACCGAATGGATTTATCGATTTGCGGGGCTGCTAAACCAACACCACTGGCTTCATACATGGTTTCGAACATGTTTTCAATGAGTTCATCTAATTTTTCATAGTTCTCATCAATTTCTTCCGCTTCTTTTTTTAAGATGGGCGAGCCATATGCCACGATTGGTAAAATCATACGTTTACTAAATTTGTACAAAAATAATTGAAATATCCCGAACAGCAGGTACTTGTGTGACGAAGTGCACATATGACGGTGTAAATGCGGTTTATCTTTGCTCCTATGGAATGGTTAAGGAAAAATATTGGAATGTTTGCGATCTTCAGTTTAACCTTAGGATTGGCACCTTTTAATCCGCCTCATATTTGGGGTAAATTACAATGGATTGCGGGCGGAGGGGCTTTTTCAGGCGAGCACGCTATGGGCGCTATGGATTGGTTTGATGTGCTGTTACACGGAACACCGTGGCTATTCTTGATTGCGGCAATCATAGCCTATGTCCAATTTTTCATCAAAAAAGCATCCAACTAAATCTTAGCGTTCAGATTGATTTCTGGATGATTTTCATATTCAATTTTGGCCAAAAACAAACCTTGAGCCGGAGCAGACTTCCCTGCTTTGGTCCGATCTTGAGAGGCTAAAATCTCTTCAAATTCTTTTAAAGTGGTTTTTCCGAGGCCTATATCAATCATGGTTCCGACGATTGCCCTAACCATATTTCTTAAGAAACGATTGGCTTTAATCGTGAACTGATAGCCGTTTTCTGTTTCCGTCCATTCAACAAAGTGAACGTCACAAATAAATGTACTTTTTCCTGTTATGGGTTTACTGAAACAATTAAAATTCTTTTCTCCGATTAATAATTGAGCTGCTTCATTCATGAGCGGTAGATCTAAATCTTTGCGAAAATACCATGAGGTGTCCGCTTGAAACGGATTTTTATCCTGATGAATAAAATAATGGTAGGTTCGGGAAGTTGCATGAAATCGACTATGCACATCTGTGTAAACCGGAAAAATGTTTTGAATCGCAATTGAAGCTGGTAACATACAATTCAGCTTGTGAACAATGGTGTCCTTATCCATGAATCCTTTAAAAGGGTCCTCTTCAAAATCAACATGAGCATAAAACGCACTTGCATGAACGCCAGTATCTGTACGTCCGCATCCAGTAAGTTTTACTTCTTTGCCTCGATTTAATTTTTCCAAGGCATCTTTTAGTTTTTCTTGCACAGTAATCGCATTCGGTTGGATTTGCCAACCAAAAAAATCCGTTCCTTTGTAAGAGAGTTTTATAAAATACCGCTGAGCGCTCATGTCGCAAAAGTAAAGAAAAGGTGCAGAATTAAGATGAAGCGAATAGGTGTAATGTCGGACACGCATGGTGAGGTTGATCCTCGCATTTACAAATACTTTAAGGATGTAGATGAAATATGGCACGCAGGAGATGTTGGAGATGTTCGTGTTATCGAAAAACTGGAGCAGTTTAAACCTGTGCGGGGAGTGTATGGAAATATTGATGATCACGAAATCCGATTGATGTGGCCGAAGGAACAATTTTTTGAAATTGAGGGCATGAAAGTATTAATGACACATATCGCTGGAAAACCATATAAATACAAACAAGAAGCGTATCGATTGATTGAGTATCATAAACCCAATATTTTTGTTTGCGGACATTCGCACATCCTCATCGTTCAGTATGATAAAAATATTGAAAGTTTGTGGTTAAATCCTGGAGCGTGTGGTTTCAAGGGATTTCATCAGGTCAAAACTTTATTGCGATTTACCATAGATAAAGGTCGTGCAAAAGATATGGAGGTGATAGAAATGGGGCCTGCACGAAAATATATAGCGGAATCAACTGAAGAATAAATTGAACCTTCGCCAAAATAAACTAAATTTGATTGCGTTTATCATTCCGAATATGAAACGAGCTTTAATCATTTCTCTTGTATTTCTCACTAACTGGTCTTATGGGCAAGTTGGAGGGCAAAACACCTATCAGTTTTTGGATTTAGATTTTAATGCTCGTTCGATGGCACTCGGTGGTGATTTTATTGCCTTGAAAGATGGAGATATCAACCTAGCTGTTGCGAATCCTGCCTCGATTAAGGAAAAGATGGATAATGATTTGGCTTTGAATCATTTTATCTATCCTGCAGGCATCAATTATGGTCAATTAGCTTTTGGAAAGACTTTTGAAAAAGCGGGAACATTTGTTGGTCATTTGAGATACGTGAGTTATGGACAGTTTACGAGAACAGATGAAACAGGTATAGAACAAGGAACATTTACAGCTGGTGATTATTCACTAGGCGCAGGTTATGGACGTCAACTTAACGAGCGTTTTTCAGTCGGAGCCAATTTAAATCTAATTTTTTCCCATCTAGAGACATATACTTCATTTGGTTTTGGTGTAGATGTGGCTTCGACCTATTATAATGAAGAGGCGAACTTGACAGCAACCGTCATGGCACGTAATATAGGTTATCAAATCAAAGGATATACATCAGACAATAATGAACCACTTCCATTGGAAGTGTTAGCCGGAATTAGTTATAAATTTCATCATGCTCCATTTCGTTTGAGTTTAATGGGGACAGATTTAACCACTTGGGATTTAACCTACACCGATCCATCGATAGGGCCTTCTATTGATCAGTTAACCGGAGATACCATTCCGCCACCATCAGCTTCTTTGGTGCAAAAAATCGCCTATCACACGAATTTTGGATTTGAGCTGGTTCCCTCTGATAATTTCTTTTTTCGGGTAGGCTTTAATTATCAAAGAAGAGATGCGTTAGGTATAGTTGATCGCAAAGGAGCTAGTGGTTTCTCGTTCGGATTAGGAATCAGAACAAAGCGCTTTGAGTTTAACTATGGTTTGTCCTTTTATTCGGCAGCAGGGGCTTCGAATGTTTTTGGAATTACAACTAATTTTTCTTCCTGGTAGCGTTTATTAATTGTCATTCAGGATAATCTTTCCTCTTTTTAATTGTAGATCTCCATTGCGTTCCATTTGCTTTAAAATTCGGGACACAACTTCTCTTGACGTATTTAAGTCATAGGCAATATCTTGATGAGAGATGAGCACCTCTTTTGATTGATGCATGATTGCTTTCTCTTTAAGGTAATTCGCAACACGATCATCCATTTTCTTGAAAGCTAAAAGATCTACTACTTCCAGTAATTCCTCGTATCGAGCAGCATAATTCCCTAAGATATAAGATCGCCATGACTGATATTTGGCCATCCATTCGTCCATGTATTTCACTGGGAAAGAAATGAAAGTAGCATCTTCCTCAACAAGCGCGAGAATATTGCTTCTATGATCATTCATGCAGCAGGTTAATGAAGCAGCACAGGTGCCACCAGTTTCGATGTAATAGAGAAACATTTCTCTACCTTCATCGTCTTCACGCATGATTTTAATCGAGCCTTTAAGCATCAAAGGGATATGGGTGATCATCTGATTAACGTCAATGACAATGTCGCCTTCTTTGTACTCCTGGACTTTACCCGTTTCCAATAATTCCTCGAATAATTCCGTTTCAAAAACGTTTTCAAAACGTGAACGTACTAATGCTTTCATTTCGTCAGTCATAGGCGTAAAGATAATAAATACTCTATTCCAATTTTACGATTTTTTTTGGTGTAACATATTTTATTTCCTGCGTATAAGAAAATGGTATGGATCTTGTCCTGTAACTACCAGATATGCGTATTGTAGTTTTATTTCTTCTCATTTTTTCTGTTCCGATAGCGTACAGTCAGTTAGGTTTTCTAGAAGGGACCTGGCAAGGAATTATTACGACCTATAATCAGTCTCCTAAAGATGGGAATGCCGTTTGGTTTGATTTTCATATCGATGCTAATTCGGGAGATTTGAAAGGTGAGTCGCGCGTGGAAACACCGTTCACCAATTTTTTTGCTTACAAGAATTTCAAGGGAAAGGTTGAATCGCGCAATGTGTTATCATTTGAAGAAATATTCATTGGATTACAAAAGAATACCGGTCGCGAAATTTGGTGTTTGAATCAAGGTACACTCAAATACAATGACTCAACAGGATATTTAAAAGGTAAATGGACTTCATCAGATTGTCGTCGATTGTCGGGTGAAATTGTGCTTTATCGTTCTAAACATCAAATGTCAAAATCTGATACCCTTAGTCTTTATCATTCCTGGTTCAATAATATGGTTACTGATTTATCTAAAGGATGGAAAGCTTATTATGTGCGTGACTCTGAAATGCGAAACTTTGAATTTAAACCTGTTTATTTTGATCATGATAAAGATGATCTAAAGGTACTTTATGAAGACTATCTCCGTCACATTGCGCGGATTGTTAATTCTCATTCAGATTTGCGGATTAAGATTATTGGGCATACTGATTCGAATGGAACAGATGATTATAATGTTGGTTTGTCGGAGAGACGCGCAGAACGGGTTAAAAAGTTTTTAATTCAGGCCGACGTGCCAGCCGATAAAGTAGTGATTGAATATCGCGGTGAGCTCGACCCAGCAACCACGAACGCTACTTCAGAAGGGAAAAGGTTAAACCGCCGCGTCGATTTTGAATTTATCTAGCAATGGTTTAACCAATCTTTTTATTTGTCTTATGGCTGTGCTGGCCAATCTCTAATTTGTGGTGGCACTTCCGCCATCTCGTTGCCTGGCCCTTCATGTTGAAAAGATGCGTTTGGTTCTCCTCTAAAGTATAGCGGCATATTTGGGAAGTCTGGTGTGATACAATAGTAGTAAGTGCCTTCGGGATACTCTTCAGTTATTCCATACCGTCCATTATATTCATCTAGGTCGCCATGGCCATCTATAAAATTATAGTCTTGAACAAAGGCTCCGTTGTAATCACCTTCAGGCTCGCCAGATTGACGCGAACCAGTTTTAAGTTTGTATCCCGGTTTCATTTCTTTCATTGTGCTTGACAAATCCAAGAATAAGTATGCTTTGGAATAATTTTAGTCTATTCTTAATATTCGGCATTGAATATTTAGTATTCGGTCTCGATCAAAAAAAAATGCATTAGGCTTTTCTTTACTTGAAGAATATGCTGCTGCTGAATCTGCCATTAGCAGTTTTAAAGACAATTGCTTAATGTTATGGATTTACGTTCTGTTTCTAACCATTCAAGGTCTGGTTTTGAATCAGCTGTTAGTCCACCGCCAACATATAGTTTGGCACATCCTTTCAGTAATTCCATACATCTCAAATTGACAAAGAACTGTTTGTGTTTTTTTGACAAGAGACCGATATAGCCTGTGTAGAAATTACGATCGTGTTTTTCAACCTGATGGATAAGCCTTTTTGATGCTTCGGTTGGTATTCCACAAACGGCAGGGGTAGGGTGTAGCTCATGCACAAGTTTCACCCAATCTGATTCGTTTGAAAGCCTAGCTGTTATTTTTGTTTGGAGATGCTCGATTGGGCCAGCAGTAATCGTATTTGGACCGTTTGCTTGAATTTCGGAGCAATTCACTTTTTCTAGATTCGTTATTATAGCCTCCGTTACAAAATTTTGCTCGTCTATTTCCTTTTGCGTCCAGTTATCATCGGCAGTTTTCGTGCCGGCTAGTGACATGGTTTTGATTTTTAGTTGATCAATCGAAACCAATGTTTCAGGACTTGCTCCAATCCAGGCACCAAGCTCAGGACAAGATATAATATAATTAAAGGTGTTTTGATAATGGTCGTTTAAACGCTCAAAAATTTCCAGTGCTGATTTTTGAGTGGGCATGACCTTGATGCGGGATAGAATGACCTTATCAAATGCACCACTTTCAATAGATTGATGGATTTTTTCGAAATCCGCTCTGTAAGCAGTTTCTTCTGTTGAAGTTTCTTCAGCGCTTAATTGACAAAGCGAAAAATCATCCACTTTAATTGGATTCAAATTCTTGAAATGATAAATATCCTTGCCTAAAAAGTCATGAAAAATAAGGCCTTCGTTCATATCCTCTTTAAGATCGTCTATTTTGACACTTTCGGCCATATAATATTGCGGTGCAGTGATTTGCGCCGTTTGTGGTAAACGATATGCAATATATGCCTGAATAGCTTTTATTTTTCAATTATAATGACGGTTAGACGTCCAGTGCAAACCAATTTACCTTCTTCATTATGAATGTCGGCTTGCCAAACATGTGTCTTTCTACCTTCATGGACAATTTTGGCCGTACCAATAACCTTTCCGGTTTTTACCCCTCGGGTATGATTTGCATTCACTTCAACACCAACAATTGCGAATTTGTTCATGTCGACAATGAGGGAAGAACCCATTGAACCTAAACTTTCAATTAATGCAGCGCTTGCACCACCATGTAATAAGCCAGCTGGCTGATGTGTCCTTTTATCGACGGGCATCGTTGCAGTTATGAAATCATGACCGATTTCCGTTACTTCAATAGCGAGATGCTCAAGTAAAGTGTCTTTTGAAAACGCATTGATTTGAGCTAAAGGAATATTCGTGTTAAGAGGCATTATTTAGGTGCTTTTAAGTATAAATAATAAGCGATAATACTAAAAATAATATTCGGTAACCAAACCGCCCAAAGTGGAGTGAATCCCACATTAATTGCAGCAACTGTGGTCATTTGCATCGCGAAAATATATAAAACGCAAATACCTAATCCGATGGCAATGTTAATTCCCAAGCCGCCCCGCGATTTTTTGCTGGAGACCGAAACACCAATGAGCGTAAGAATGAAAATAGCGAAAGGAGATGCCCATCTTTCATGCTTTTTTACGCGATAGAAAGCTATTTTTTCTGATCCACTCTTTTCTTGTTCTTTTATGAATTCATCCAATTCTTTATTATTCATGGCGTCAATTTTATTCGGTCTAAAAACCAAATCTGAAATTCCGAACTCCATGGTTGTGTCCAGTTCTGCGTAATATCGATAGTCGTCATTAAACGCACCCATATGCCTGATTTCTACACTTTGGAAATGCCAATCGTTATTCGTGCTATCTCCTTCAGCTAAACGCGCTTTGAAAGTGTATGTTAATTGCTCTTCATTATAGTGCTCCAAAGAGAAGTTGCTAATTTCCCTTTTTATTCCGTTATAACTGGAGAAATGGAGGATATCATCATCATTAAGTTGCATAAATACATTTCGCTTACTGCCCGGATCTCGGTAATACGTTTCTTCAAACTCTAATCTCGCTTTATTTGACCCAGGTAATACAAAATTATACACCATGATTGTAGCGGCAACAAGAATAGCAGAAGCAATAAAATAAGGTCTTAGGAAGCGGTTGAAGCTGACACCAGCTGATAAGATTGGCACAATTTCGGTGTTGCCCGCCATTTTAGAGGTAAACCAAATAACCGAAATAAAATTGATGAGGTAACTGAACTGCGTACCGTATTGGACAAAAAAGTTAGAATAATATACCAGGATTATTTGATCCCAAGGAGCGCCATTCGCGATAAACTCGTTCAATTTTTCCGATAGGTCAAATACAATACTGATCGACATCAGCAAAAAGAGAATGAAGATAAAAGTCCCCAAAAACTTTTTAATAATATATCGATCCAATTTGGTTAGCACAGTTATATCTTTCGACTCAATTTAGGTACCATTTCATCCTTCCACTGACTAAACGTATCATTTTGAATTTGATTGCGTGCTTCACCAACAAGCCAAAGATAAAAAGCAAGGTTGTGAATGCTAGCAATCTGCATGGCCAAGTATTCTTTTGTGTGAAAAAGGTGTCTTACGTAGGCTTTGGAATAGAAACTATCGACATAGGAAGTGCCTTTTTCATCAAGTGGAGAAAAATCCTTTTTCCATTTTGCGTTTTTCATGTTCATGATGCCTTTGCGTGTAAATAACATGCCGTGTCTTGCGTTTCGTGTTGGCATAACACAATCAAACATGTCTACACCTAAAGCGATGCACTCTAAAAGATTCGCTGGTGTTCCAACTCCCATTAAATAGCGTGGTTTTTCTTTAGGCAAGACGGAGCATACTATATCCGTCATCGCATATAAATCTTCCGCAGGCTCTCCAACGGAAAGACCGCCAATGGCATTTCCAGGAAGGTCAAAAGAAGCAATGGTTTCAGCGCTTTTTATTCTTAAATCCTTATACGTACTTCCTTGTACAATAGGGAATAATGTTTGCTTGTGTCCATAGAGCGGATTTGTTGTATCCATTTGGTCAATACATCTTTTTAACCAGCGATGGGTCATCTCCATAGAATCTTTCGCATAATTATATTCACAAGGAAAGGGGGTACACTCATCAAATGCCATGATGATATCCGCACCGATGATTCGCTGGATGTCGATTGCTCTTTCAGGTGTGAAATAATGTGCACTTCCATCAATATGCGATCTAAATTCAACCCCGTTTTCATCGATTTTACGCGTATTTGAAAGTGAATAGACTTGATATCCCCCGCTATCCGTTAATAAAGGCAAGTCCCACCCATTAAATTTATGGAGTCCTCCAGCTTCTTTAATCACTTCTAAGCCCGGTTTAAGGTATAGGTGATAGGTGTTGCCCAGAATAATCTGCGCTTTAATATCATCTTTTAATTCGTGTTGATGAACTCCTTTTACTGTACCAGCAGTACCAACAGGCATAAAGATTGGTGTTTGTATTGTACCATGATCTGTTTCCAGTGTTCCGGTTCGTGCTTTAGATTTGGAATCAGTATGTTCTAGTTTGAAGTTCATTTTGTTGATAAAAAATAACTTTGCAAATATACATGATATTAAATAATGACAACTTTTGTGGGTAGGTAATCAGCGGGAGCAATAAACGAAGATATGGCATCATTTTTTCCGGAAATTTCATTTGATTTTAACGGGATCGTCTTTTTGATCTTTTGTGCTGCTGTGCTGACACAAATCATTTATCTCTTTTTGGTTCAGGCACGACTTTTATTTAGTAAAACGCCTTCTGTTCAGGATGTTCGGTTTCCGGTTTCCGTTATTCTTTGTGCTCGTAATGAAGAAGATAATTTATTTAAACATTTGCCTATTATACTTGAACAAGACTATCCAGACTTTGAAGTAATTGTGGTTAACGATCAAAGTGTAGATGATTCTCGTCAAATTTTAAAGGCCTATCAGGAGAAATATCCCCATTTGCGATATATTGAATTAGAAAAAAATAGGCATCGAAAATTTGGAAAAAAAGTTCCCCTAACGGTGGGTATAAAAGGTGCTAAACATGAACATTTATTATTGTTAGATGCTGATTGTTTTCCAAATTCAAATCAATGGATAAAAGGAATGATGGCTCAGTTCGTGGGAGAGAAATCGATCGTTTTGGGTGTTGGTCCTTATGAAAGGTCTAAGGGCATACTCAATAAAATGATTCGTTTTGATGCGACACAGATTGCGATTACCTATTTAGGTGCAGCAAAACTTGGCTTACCTTATATGGGGGTAGGGCGTAATTTAGCCTATACTAAATCATTATTTTTTGAAGTGGGAGGATTTAAAAAGCATTACCACATTCAATCTGGGGATGATGATTTGTTTGTGCAAGATGCAGCAAGGCGGAAAAACACGGGTGTCGCTTTGGATGCTGAAACATTTGTTTATTCTATCCCAAAAAAGACTTGGAGAGGCTGGTTTAAGCAGAAACAAAGGCACTATACAACCGCGTCAAAATATAGACTTATTAACAAGCTGTTTTTAGGAATATTCCCGAGTAGCATGATTTTCATGCTTATATCTTTCTTTATTTTACTCTTTAATTACAAATGGTGGTTATTTGCTACTGCATTAATTGTTTTTCGCTTTCTATTATACTGGATTGTTAATGGTTTGGTGTTAAAGAAACTGAAGACAAAAAATTTAATCGGTTTTTATCCGGTTTTTGAGTTGGTGCATTTTGTTTTAATGCCATTTGTTTATTATTCATCAGAAAGAAGAGACGCCTCTAAATGGTAAACAAAAATAAGCTATCAGAAAAAGGTAAAAGAGACCTTGCATTAGTTGAAAAAGCGATGAATGGCGATCAGTTGGCGTATGCTGAGCTGATGGAGATGTACCGCGAGTCCATTTATTACATGATGCTTAAAATGGTTCGAACAGAGGATGATGCAGAGGATTTAACGATTGAAGCATTTGGCAAAGCCTTTAATCGGCTGCACCAATATTCTCCAAGTTATGCTTTTAGCACCTGGCTGTTTAAAATAGCCTCGAATAATGCGATCGATTTTATTCGTAAAAAACGGATTAAGGTGACTTCGATGGACGCGGCATATATGAACAATGATGGTGAGCGTGTCGGTATTGATGTTAAATCAACAGAGAAAGACCCTGAAGAGGAAACAATGCATGCAGAGAAGGTTGTTTTGATGCGTGAGATTGTTAAGAAATTAAAGCCTCGTTATCGTGACCTGATCGAAAAGCGTTATTTCCAAGAGTTATCATATGACGAAATTGCATCCGAAATGGATTTGCCGTTAGGGACGGTAAAAGCCCAGTTATTCAGAGCAAGGGCGTTCTTAGCTGACATGATTAAGAATACAAGAGATTCGATATGATCTCAGTAGATCTAATATTTGAATATTTTCCATCATTAACTGAAAAGCAGAAAGCTCAATTTACTGCACTAGGTCCGTTATATGCGGAGTGGAATGAAAAGATCAATGTGATCAGCAGAAAAGATATGGACTTGTTCTATGAACGTCATGTTTTGCATTCTTTAGGTATAGCACAGATGGTTGATTTTAAGCCGGGTTCTAAAATTTTAGATGTCGGAACTGGAGGAGGATTTCCAGGTATACCTTTAGCGATATTATTTCCAGAAGTGAATTTTGTATTGGTTGATTCGATCGGAAAGAAAATAAAAGTCGCTAAGGCTGTCGCCGAGGAGCTGGAGTTATCCAATGTTACGGCTTATCATGAGCGCGCTGAAAAGATAAAAGGGCAATTTGATTTTGTTGTAAGTCGGGCCGTTACACATATTGACAGATTCATTCCATGGGTTAGAGAACGTTTCAGTTCAAATCAAAAAAATACCTATCCAAATGGGATATTTTATTTAAAAGGTGGAGATTTGACAGAGGAATTTAAAGATGTCAAGCGTGATACAGAATTCTTTGCGTTAAATCATGTATTTGAGCTGCCTTTTTTTGAGACAAAACAGGTTGTCTATGTCAACATGATGTAGCTTATTCGAATTCTTCAACTTCAATGATTTCGAAGTTAGCTCTAGGAAAAATAGTTGCAAATTCCTCGCCGGAATCCAGCATGTCAACATCGTCCTCTTCATAATACCATTTTACTTCAAGGGTTCCTTCAGGAAGGTGGTCGCATAATTTTTGAATGGTATTTCGGAGCGCCAGCGCAGAGCCCGTATTGAAGTACTCTAAACGAAAGTTTAGTTTGGTCATCTCTTTAGGATCCTTAATATAACTATCTAATTTCTTGTGTAAAGGCAAATAATAGTTGTACGGATTTTCAGGAAGCGAGATACCAGAGATTTCAATTAATCCCTCTGAAGTATTCACTTCAATTCTAGGACATCTTTTATCACCTTCTATCAATAAGGACATAACTTCTTATTTTCTATAAAGATACTATTATTTTTAAATATGGTTACAGAAAGAATCGATGAATGGGGTAGATTTTGGGTTAAGTCAGCTGGGTTTTATGTGAGATAATTCTTTTGACTTTAATTGTCAGAGGATTGACATCCGCAATCGTTTTAATCGGGACGATCAGCCTTTAATTCTTCTTTTTTGCGGCGAAGCGCTTCGCCTTTTAATTCTTTGCCTTCCCAATAGAGTTTATATCCAATTTGTTTGCCGGTTTCGTCGTATACAATTTGATAGCCGTGTTTTACAGCAAATTTATAGCGCTCGATTAATGCAATTTTTCCGTTTGGATGATAATGTTTTACTTCTCCATCTTTGTTTCCATCAACATATCGGCCTTCTTCGGCTAACCTTGAGTTAGGGTGATATTTTTTATATTCTCCATGACGAATACCATCTTTCCAATAAGAATATTCCATCACACGATATTTACCATTCATAGGTTCGTAAAAGACTACACGTTGTCCATGCAGTTCACCTAGTTTGTAACTTTCTTTATAGCTAATGATGCCGCGATCATCATATTGTGTCCAGGTACTGTCCTTCTTTTGATTGATGTACTTACCAGCAGCCATTAAATACCCTGTCTCATGATACATTTTGGCATAACTTACACGTCCATTATCTGAGAAATTCATTATTGCCTTCGTTTTTCCAGAAGGATAATAATAGGTAAACTCTCCATATGGTTTATCGTCTTTAAATTGACCGATATACTGAAATGCAGCGTTGTTTGGATGTGGTTTTTTCCACACCCCTTGTTTACGCCCTTGTGCATCTTTTTGATTAAGCTGAGCGGTGGCTATGTTTGCCACAAAAAATAATATGAGAGCGAGGATTCCTGTTTTCATTGTTTGTTATTCTAGTGCGTTTGCAACTTCGTGCAAATTTTCAAAAATATAATCGGCTTTTGTGATAAGGTTACGATCAGTTTTTAACATTATAGTTTTCATTCCCAATTTCATACCAAACTCAATATCGCTCTCAGAGTCACCTATCATAACGCATTTGTCAAAGTTAATATCTGGAAAATCGTCTTGGGCTTTTAACCCCATGCCGGTGCCTGGTTTTCGATCATTACTGTTTTCACTGGCTAATTGTGGCGCAAAATAAAATTTTTCAATACGACCTTCGGCTTTTTCGATGATCTCTTCAATCCTATTATGAATCAAATGCAAGTCGTCCGCAGTCATGAGTCCTTTGCCAATACCCTGTTGATTCGTGACGACTACAATTCTTTTAAACCGATGGGTGAATTTTTTAATCGCTTCCGGAACACCTTTAATTATCTTTAATTCTTCGAGTCTTTTGACATAGTCGCCAATTAGCCTTTCATTAATGACACCGTCTCTATCTAAAAATAAAGTCCACGATTTATCAATTGATAAATGATTCAATGCTATACTGCTCCTGTCCATTTGAAAGGTCAGGTAGTCAGCAGGAATTCCGATGTCCATAAAATACTGTTCAAATACCTTATAGTTTACCCTTCGATCTGCACAAAGTTGAGGCAATACTTCTTTCTCAAAGCTTACGTTACCATCAGGAATTAAGCGGGCTATTTTTCTTTTTAAAAGGTAAATTCCTCCGTTAATCAATCCTGAATTTGTAGCCGATTTTTCATTAAACCCTATCACTTGATTTGACGCTGTTACAAGCGTTCCGTAACGATTGGCATTAGCCATGTGTTGTGCGGCAATAACACATTCAGGATCCTTTTGATATAGGGTTTGAATATTTATAGGGAAATAAGTATCGCCATTCAATACAAATACATAATAGTTCTGGGCAAATCCAAGTGCTTTTTTGATAGCTCCGCCAGTACCTAATGGTTCGTTTTCGATGGAGTAGATTAACGGAATGCCTTTAAAGCTTTTGCCAAAATAACTGCTAATCACTTCGTGCTTATAACCAACGGACAGGATGATACGTTCCATTTTTTGCTGGTATAAATAATCTAAAATATAATAGAGGAAAGGAAAACCGGCCACTGGTGCCATTGGTTTTGGAACATCAGAAACAACTTCTTTCAAACGCGTTCCTTTTCCTCCGGCTAGTACGATGGCCTCCGATATGCGATTTGCTTTGCTCATTCTTTAATGCTCCAAGTTGTTAAGCCTTTCCTGCAAAATTCGAAACGATAACAAGATCCACCCATTTGCTTGAGGCTGTCTATAAGAAGCGCTTGTTTATCCCATGGGACGAAAAATATCATAAAACCACCACCTCCAGCCCCTGACATTTTTCCGCCTGTTGCTCCTGCTTCAATCGCCTTTTTGTAAATGGTATCGATTTCTTCGTTGCTGATGCCTTCAGCCATAGCTTTTTTATGATGCCAGCTTTTATTTAGAATGTCTCCGATTTCATTGAGTTTTCCACGAAGTAAGGCCGTCTTCATGTCAAAAGCTTGTGCTTTTAATTCGTGCATGGCTTGTATTGGTTTGTTCTTTTTTTGAGCCACATTATCTGCTTGAACTTCAATTATTTTGGCAGATTCACGACTTGTTTTGGTGTAGTACAAAACCATGCGCAACTCTAATTCATTTAACCATTTCTTTTTTAACGAAAGTGGATTAACAACGACTTTATTGTCAGCTAAAAATTCCATAAAATTAACACCTCCAAAGGTCGCAGCATATTGGTCTTGTTTACCGCCTGCCATTTTTAAATCCTCTCTTTCAATATCGTAAGCCAATTGAGCAATGTCATATTTCCCGAGCGGAAGTTTCATCCATTCTACAAAAGCACCTAAAATAGCAACAACAAGCGTCGATGATGTTCCTAATCCTGAGCCTGAAGGGACATCGGATGCTGTGATTAATTCAAACCCAGTATTCGGAATTCCATAGGATCTAAAAATCCGATTAATTACTCCTTTTTGTAAATCTAACTGACCGTCAATGGGTAATTCGTTGATTAAGTCGTGATTTTCAGATTCTTGCACGTTTTGGGCATTGAGGATAATTTTGTTGTCCTTTCGAGGAATAATAGTCGCGTGTGCATATAAGTTGATAGTAGCGTTGAGTATAGCTCCACCATAAGTATCTGAATAAGGGCTAACATCGGTGCCGCCTCCGGCAAGTCCAAGTCTAAAAGGTGCTTTACTTCGAATAATCATCACAATGGTAAAGATACAAAAAGCTTTTAGCTCTGTTAGAGCGCATCTAAATTGTCACAAAGCGTATCCCATTCGAATCGCTTTTTCTCTTCTTGGATGCCCGCTCTGAAACGGTTTAGATTTTCTTGATCTGATAGAATGTTTAGTCCGTTTTCAATTTCTTTAATCGTCGGTTTAACAACCAACCCAACTTTATCATTTGGAACCATTTCAGCAAGATCACCGACATCAGTTACCAGTATTGGTAAATGCATGGCGTATGCAATTTGAGTTACACCGCTTTGCGTGGCGGTACGATAGGTTAGCGCTAAAAAGTCAGCGACGGAAAAATAATATTTTACTTCTTGATCAGGAATAAAATGGTCAAAATGAATAATCCTATCAACAATTCCTTTTTCATCAATTAGCGATTGATATATTGTCCAATCATCATAACATTCACCGGCAATAATGAGATGATGTTCGGGATGATCCTGTGAAAACTCAGCGAAAGCTTGAATTAACCAATCTAAACCTTTGTATTTACGAATTAAACCGAAAGATAGAATGTACCTCTTATGAGGATCAAGCTTTAAGTATTGAGCTGCTTCATTTTTCGATAATTGTTGTCCGTAAATATCAAATAGTGGGTGAGGCGAATATCGAACATTTTCTAATATTTGAAACCTTTCCTTCAGGTTAATAATACCTTTTTTAGCCATCACCAGAAAACCATTCAAATGCTTATAGAAGTATTTTGAGAGTGAGTCATCACCTGGTCGTTTTTCATGCGGTATGACGTTATCAATTAATCCGACAAAGTTGCTGCTTTTTCTTTTTCCAAACCGTAATATCGTTCCGAGTGAAGGGCCTAAAAAAGGTAGCCAATAGCGGATGATCACCTTATCGGGTTGGGCTTTTTTGAGTTGTCGTCCGACACGAATCCAATTAAAAGGGTTTATGGTTGAAATTTTTCGGAAGATACGCACACCTTCAGGCGCCACGTGTTTCGTTAAATCTAAAAACTGACTTTTTCCGGGGAAAAGCACTTTTGGATAAAGTAGTTTATAGGTCCAAATTTCCACTTCATCACCGCGATCCATATAAGCTTTTGCCAAACGGTCACTTGTTGCCGCAATACCTCCTCGATAAGGAAAGGCCGGTGCAATAATGATAATTTTATTTGAAGGTTTCGACATGAGATTTCAGCCGATTAAATTTCTTTCTCGATCAGGTAGTTATTCCGTGTGGTTGAGTTTCTGCCAATCAACTCAGCAATGAAGCCTGCCAAGAATAATTGCGTTCCTATTATCATCACGGTCAAAGCAATGTAGAATTCAGGACGATCAGCAATTAAACGCGATTGCGTGTCAACAAATAGCTTGTAAAGCACGAGCCAGATGGTAATTGCTCCTCCCAAAAGGAAAAAAAGCGTCCCCCATAAACCAAAGAAATGCATCGGTTTTTTACCAAAGCGTGTGATGAAAGTAATGGTGAACATATCCAGAAAACCATTGACAAAACGGTTCATTCCAAATTTGGTTTTGCCATATTTTCGTTCTTGATGTTGAACCACTTTTTCTCCAATTTTACCAAAGCCTGCGGCTTTAGCAATTACGGGGATGTAACGGTGCATTTCCCCAAAAACCTCAATAGACTTAACCACTTCGATTCGATAGGCTTTTAAACCACAATTCATATCGTGCAATTTAATGCCGCTCATTATGCGGTTAACGCCGTTATAGATTTTGGTCGGAATGGTCTTCGAAAGGGGGTCGTATCGTTTCTTTTTCCATCCTGAAACAAGATCATAACCTTCTTCCGTAATCATTTGATATAATTCAGGTATTTCATCTGGACTATCTTGTAGGTCAGCGTCCATCGTAATTACCACGCTACCTTTCACAGCTTGAAAGCCTACATGTAAGGCAGCAGATTTTCCGTAGTTGCGTTGAAATTTAATTCCACGCACTTCTTTTTCAGTTGAACACAGCTCTTCTATTACATTCCAAGATTGGTCCGTACTTCCGTCATTTACAAAAACGACTTCATAAGAAAAATTGTTTGCTAGCATCACACGCTTAATCCAAGCGTATAGTTCTGGAAGTGATTCCTCTTCATTAAAAAGAGGAACGACTATACTAATATCGATTTCTGAGCCTTCTTTCATATCAATGGCATCAAATATAGTGAATTCTCAATCGCTTTAGTTGGAAACTTTGTTAATATAAATGTTGGAGTGTTTCTGTTTTTAGATCCATCAACACCGAGAAGGCTTTACTCACAATTTTTGTGTCCACAACAATAGTGAACTCATTTGTAGTCGAAATAACCTCTGAAAGGTTAATGCCTTCCCAAGCTAATTTTTTAAGTAGGTAGTAATAGACTCCAGAAATTTCTGTATTTACCTGAGGCAACTTCATCGTGATAGAAGAAAGTCCTGAAGATTCAGAGATCAAATGCTCAGCTTTAAAAACGGACTTCAGTTTTTCTTTAAATTGATCATTCGTGATAATAGTAGTCTCGGCTAAACCTCTAGAAACGGTGTAAAAATTATCGCTAACGTCACTAATTTGATTTAAGAACTTTGATTGATCCTGTAAAATTCCAACGTAATTCGTATACGCACATTTGACAAGATTACTTCGAACAATCAAGTCACCTAAATCGGCCATGAAATTTTTAATCTTTCGTTCTATTTTCTGGTTCGTTCCAGGAGGCATCCTTTTAATCGCCATAATAATGGCACTATCAGACACTTCTTTACCTGTGATTCGCTGAATGTCGGGACTCATTTTTCTTGCCAGAGAACTTACGTTGATAAGTCCTTCAGAAATCGCCTCTTGTATAAAAGGAGACTGGTTGATGAGTTTTTCGATGACCTTGCTTAATCTATCCATGTTAAAAATAAAACAAAACGTTAAAAATACACTACAAATATAATTAAAATCACATTAGTAAGGAGTTCTAGCTTAAATTTGTAAAAAAAAATTGAACAATGGAGACCACACCGTACTATTTTTATGATCTCGATTTATTGCAAGAGACCTTGGAAGACATTCAGTTAAATACGAATGGCCGTAATTTTCATGTGCATTATGCCATTAAGGCGAATAACAATCATAAGATACTAGAAACGATTGCCAAACGTGGATTTGGTGCTGACTGTGTGAGCGGCTGGGAAATTGAATCGGCAATTGATGCCGGGTTTGCTCCAAGTTCTGTCGTTTTTGCAGGAGTTGGTAAAACAGATGCTGAACTCGAAATAGCATTGTGTTATGGTATCGGAATGATTCATTGTGAGAGTCTGGAGGAGATTTTTGTTTTAAATGAAATGGCTGAATCGATGAATTGCCGTCCAAAAATCGCTTTAAGATTAAATCCTGATGTGAATGCTCTAACGCATCAGAAAATCTCTACAGGATTGTCAGAGAATAAATTTGGATTAACAGTGGAGGAGTTTGGTGAATTGGTCACACGACTTGATGAGCTCAATCATGTTGATATCGTTGGATTACATTTTCATCTTGGTTCACAAATAACGCAGATGAGCGTTTTTGAAGAGCTTTGTGCTCGCATTCAGGAAATAGTTCCTCAATATGAAAAAACGATAGGGCAATTAGAATACCTTAATGTTGGTGGTGGCTTAGGTGTAAATTATGATCAGCCCGATGAAGATTTGATTGCTGATTTCAAGGGTTATTTTGATACTTTTTACAATGGGTTGAATGGTATGAATGTTCCGATCCACTTTGAATTAGGGCGCTCAGTTGTTGCTCAATGTGGTAGCTTACACACAAAAGTATTGTACGTAAAAAGGTCAGCGCAAAAGAATTTTGCTATTCTAGACGCTGGTATGACCGAATTGATGCGACCTGCATTATATGGGGCAAAACATAAAATTGAAAAACTCACTGCGACGGCTGGACCTCACCTTGAAAAAGATTATGATATCGTCGGTCCAATTTGTGAGTCTTCGGACAGCTTCGGAGAAAACATAACGCTGCCAGAATTAATGCGTGGTGACATTTTAACCATCCGATCTTGCGGAGCTTACGCAGAATCCATGTCCTTGAGATATAATGGTCGAGAAGCAGTAGGTAGTAATCTCAGAAAAAAAGTAGCGACACAATTGCGAACCGCTATCGCCTAGTCGATCAACTTGCGTAATTTTTTAAGTTCGTGTCGCCCGCGACCAACAATTCCGGGTGACACGTTTTCATTCACTAGAATTTCAATTTGATGAATCACTTCGGTTGTTAGTTCTGGATATTTTTGACAAAGACGTCTTAATACTGTCATGCTAAAAGCTTTGACGGCAATTGGTTCTTCTATGCTTGCTAAATAGCCCAGTGCTATATCAAAAACGCGGCCTTCAAGATCCGCAGGTATTTCAACAAACTGAAAAATGCGCATTACATTTCTTTTTACCGCGTCGATTGGTTTGGTCTCCAAATAGTCTACTAATGCAGCGAAATACAGAGTAATTAATCGAGGATGTAATTCGCCAATTTTGCCTACGGGTTGACTTGATCGTTGAATCAGGAATCGTTCATCGTTTAAGAATACCTGCATCAATTCGTCAAATCGCTTTGCATCATTGCCTACGTAATCAACGACTTGCTCCCAATTCTTCTTGGAGTTTTCTATAGATAAATGTTCACGAATATTCATTCTATAATCACATCAAAATCTTCTGGACAGACCATCTTAAATTTATTATCTTTGCCTTTGCAAAAATAAAGTTAATAACATGTTTGAGAATTTAACCGAGAAATTTGAAAGAGCTTTTAAAGTCCTAAAAGGTCATGGACAAATTACAGAAGTCAACGTTGCTGATACATTGAAAGAAGTAAGACGCGCATTATTAGATGCCGATGTGAGCTATGAGACAGCAAAGAATTTTACCAAAACGGTTAAAGAAAAAGCAATCGGTAGAGACGTACTCACTACGATTTCACCGGGTCAATTATTAACTAAAATTTGTCATGAAGAGTTGGTAGCATTAATGGGCGGTGAGCAAACCGATATTAACTATCTAGGAAATCCTGGTGTAATTCTGATGTCCGGTTTGCAAGGGTCAGGTAAGACGACGTTCTCCGGTAAATTAGCCAATTGGTTAAAGAACAAGCAGCGTAAGAATCCACTCTTGGTTGCTTGTGATGTTTACAGACCTGCAGCGATTGATCAGATTCATGTATTAGGTGAACAATTGGGTGTTGAGGTATATTCAAACCGCGAGGAAAAAGATCCGGTTAAGATAGCTCAAGCAGCTATCAATCATGCTAAGAGTAATGGGTTCAATGTTGTTATTGTCGATACTGCTGGTCGTTTGGCCGTGGATGAGGCGATGATGAAAGAAATCGAAGCTGTAAAATCAGCTATTCAGCCAACGGAGACCTTGTTTGTTGTTGATTCAATGACCGGGCAAGATGCAGTAAATACAGCAAAGACCTTTGATGAAAGAATTGATTTTGACGGTGTTGTTCTGACAAAATTAGATGGTGATACGAGAGGTGGTGCGGCCTTGTCGATTAAAACCGTTGTGAATAAGCCAATTAAATTTGTCGGTACAGGTGAGAAGATGGATGCCTTGGATGTATTCTATCCTAACCGTATGGCTGACCGTATTCTCGGAATGGGAGATGTTGTTTCCTTAGTTGAGAAAGCGCAAGAACAATTTGACGAAAAAGAGGCGAAGAAAATTCAGAAAAAAATTGCTCAAAACAAATTTGATTTTGATGATTTCTATGGTCAATTGCAGCAGATAAAGAAGATGGGTAATGTCAAGGACTTGATGGGAATGATTCCAGGAATGGGAAAAGCCATGAAGAATGTTGATATTGATGATGATGCGTTTAAAGGAATTGAGGCGATTATTCAATCAATGACACCAAAAGAGCGCGCCGAACCTTCTCTTTTAAATGGTTCGAGAAAGAAAAGAATAGCAGCAGGGTCAGGAACCTCTATTCAAGATGTGAATAAATTAATCAAACAGTTTAATGAGACCAAGAAAGTGATGCACATGATGTCAAACAAAAAGAATATGGCAAATATGATGCGTCAAATGAAAGGGATGCGAGGCATGCCGGGCGCATAAACATTTCTGCAATGAAGCTAAGATGCCTTTAAAACTTACCATACTCGGATCTGGATCGGCTGTGCCGAATCTAAATCGAGGGGTCACTGCTCAATTTTTAAATTTTAATGAAAGACGTATACTCATTGATTGTGGAGAAGGAACACAATTGCAATTACGTCGGTTTAAAGTTAAGTTTCAACGACTACAATATGTCTTCATCTCTCATTTACATGGTGATCATTTCTTAGGTTTATTCGGGTTGGTGTCTTCAATGAGCCTTTTAGGTCGAACGAAGAAACTTAAGATTTTTGCACCAGAAGGATTGGAGGAAGTGGTTCGACATCAGTTTAAAGTGACCAATGTTTATCTCGATTTCGAATTAGAGTTTATTACCGTTAAAACCAAAGCGAAAACCTTAATTTTTGAAGATAATTCGATAGAAGTTTATGCACTTCCACTTAAGCATAGGGCTGAGTGTTATGGGTATCTATTCAATGAAAAAGAAAAGGATTTAAACATTGATAAATCTCGAATTAAAGAATTTAAATTAACACTCGATGAGATTCTGGCGGCAAAAAGGGGGGAGGATGTTGAAAGAAAAGACAAGGTCATACCAAATAGCGATATCACGCTGACTCCTGAACCACTTGCTAGTTATGCTTTTTGCACTGATACATCATATATACCACATCTTGCTGATTGGATTAAAAATGTACGTCTATTGTATCATGAAGCAACCTTTACGAATGCTCATCTTAAGAGGGCCAAAGCAACTGGTCATTCCACAGCAGAACAGGCTGCTCTAATTGCAATAGCTGCAGGCGCTGAACAACTGATTTTAGGACATTTTTCATCGAGATATAAAGAAACAAGTGCCCTTTTAGAAGAGGCAAAACCTATTTTTGATAAAGTCTTGTGTGTTGAGGATGGACAGTCCTTTCATTTGAAATAATTAACGCTTCATCAGAATTAATTTATTTTAATAAGGCTTGGTTCAGGTTCGAGTGATGCTTTTGTTATTTCATTGATGTGAACAGAATCAATCCTCATTTCATGTAACATACCATCACGCACCATATTAGATTCGACCGGCATTCTTGTAGGAAGTAATAAGTCATTAAAACTTTCATAACCTTTAAAATAAACGCCGCCTTTTACCATGGTGTTTACTTCCCGAATTGTATAATTAATTTTAACAATCCGGTGGGTTTCTGTATCAACCCAAATTACATACTGATCAATTTTACGCTGCGGCTCTAGAGTTCCCCAAGAAGCCATAATACCCTCACAAGCGAATTGCCCAATTTGTTTTTCTCCTACATAGCCTATTGCTGTCGCTGCTGCTATTCTCGCTGGAAACTCTAAAAAGTACTGGTAAGATGTCACCCAGAAACGGATATCCTTCTCTTTACTGTATTGCAAGGTGTCTGAATGATTAATGTTTTCATAACTATGATTTGAAAAGAAACCCCATTGCTTGCCTTTCCATTCGCCCTCTTGGAATGTAATACGCCCATTAAAGTCACCAGGTAAATAAGCCAATCGCATCTTTGTAATCTCCTCCGGAAATGGATTTGCTACCTTCCCAATCCTACCATAAAAGTGATCTAGAATCAATGATAAACTGATGAATAAGATTGCTTTCATTATTACGCAATTTAGAAGATTTGAGCGATATTTAAAAAACTTAGCTTGTAAGGTTATGGTTATTTAATTCGATCGTCAAAAAACCGTATGAAAACGTTGGTTTGTTTTATCATGTTCTTTTTTGCAGGATTGGTGTATGGTCAAAATGATACGACAACCTATAAACCAAAAGACGATTTGAGTTTATCGGGCTTTCCTGTCGTCTTCTTTTTACCAGAGACGAGCTTGTCCTTTGGAGCAGCAGGTATATTGGTTTTTAATGCAGGTAAAAAGAAAGCCTGGCGGAAGTCCCAAATCAGCCTAGGTTTTGCGTACACTCTAAAAAATCAAATTTTAAACTTTGTACCTTACGAATTGTATTTTAAACAGAATTGGAAGCTTAACGGCGAAGTAGGTTATTATCGATATTTCTTTAATTATTATGGTATTGGTAGTGATACGCAGGAAGAAAACCTCGAATCGTAAGATGCGAATTTTCCTCGTTTATTGAGCACTTTATCATATAGGTTCAGTGATCCTTTTCTGCTGGGGATTCAGTATCGATTTGATTATTTTGATATACCACGAACGGATTCATTACTCATGGTTGATAATCCGGTTGGTGTCGACGGTGGTATGGTGAGTACAATGGGTTTGTCCGCAACTTATGATACCAGGGATGATATTTTTTATCCGAGGTCAGGACTTTTTGCCACTTTCATAGCTGAAAATTCTGGACCTTATATCGGAGCAGATTTTAGTTATTCGCTCTTTCAGTTTGATATGAGTTACTATCATACAATAAAAGAAAAACATACCATTGCGACGAATTTGTATACTGGCGGAACTGTAGGAGAGTCACCATTCTTCTCCTACTTCTGGGTCTCATCTGGTAAAAAAGGAAGAGGGTTTAATGATCGCAGATTCATTGATAAAAATATAGGTATGCTGCAAGTGGAATATCGTTTTCCAATTTACAAACGTTTTAGGGGCGCAGCTTTCACTTCATTAAGTTCGGTCGGTAATTCATATGGTGATGTATTCACGAACCGAAAGATTTGGTCTTATGGAGGTGGCTTGCGTTTTCAATTAAGCAAAAAACAAATGAGTCATTTAAGATTAGATGTGGCGCATGGGTTTGAAGGCTTTCAGTTTTACATGACTATCGGTGAAGCTTTTTAAGAATTCAGCAGTTCTTCGTACTTTGCTTTTATACTTTCGGACGATCCACCTTTTTTGTACATCCTAAATGCTACATAATTTGCTCGACTTACCTTGAGCCAGTTGCGATCGACATACTTTCGAGTGCATATTTCAATACTCTTGGTCAGGATGCAA
>Ga0181563_10000891_pt1 | contig 29266 bp, 26 predicted proteins | sample 011ome_25_FD_133759 | JGI IMG/M metagenome (GOLD analysis project Ga0181563, IMG submission 133759) | Coastal salt marsh microbial communities from the Groves Creek Marsh, Skidaway Island, Georgia - 011512CT metaG (megahit assembly) | ecosystem: Environmental > Aquatic > Marine > Intertidal...
CAAGGTTAGGCGAATTTTTCCGTTGCTTCGGTTTGTGACGAATCTGTCGGCCAAACGGAGCCAACAATATGCTACCGAATCAGGTGGTGGTGTACTGACGACTCCTACCAGTCAGCCGGCCAATTTTACGCGGATTAGCGGTGATTGACGTCGAATCAACTAGTCGTGCGACACGAAGCCCCAGAATGAAGGATGCGTCATTCCCTGGATGAACGCAGTGAACGACGGTTAACGCGATGAAAGCCAATGAATTCCCGCGGGAAATTAGGGCACTACGTCAGGAAAGACTGAACTGGGCAAGACTGAACTGGGCAAGACGGATACTGGGAAAGGCACCGGTCTAATAGTTCAAACCAACCATTAGCGTGAAACCTGATAGCGTCAGATAGTTTCGATTCGACTTTGCCAGTGCGTCGATTCTTCCACCAAAATTGGCTTCGTCAGTCAGAAAGGCGAATGACTGTGCCTCCGCAACGTTCTTTCCTAAATCCCAATGTTGGTATTCATAACCGACTCGAGCAGTCAGCTGCGAGCGAGTGAACACAGGACGCGAGTATTCAAGACCAACTTGGAAACCCAGAGTAAAGATCGAAGAATCACGGTCATCAAAAATCAAGGCCTTATCTCGTGATCTCGCCGTCGACGCACCACCATCACCACCATCGTAATTCACGGTCGCTTCCGTGACCGTTCCACTACTTTCTTCGGCCCATAGCCATGCGATTCTACCATTCCAGTAAAGATTCCAAGGAAAGCAAGGATGAGCGGTTCGCCACGACTCACAATCACCCATGCAAGATTCGAGGCCGCAACCATCGCAGTCCATGCGAGGCAGCAGGTCGCCGGCGTTTGGACCGAAACTGATTCGTAAGTTTTTGCGTCCAGAAAGGCCCAAGGTTGGCCCCGCGCCACGAAGGTATCGGGTCGCTCGAGATAAGCCAGTCAACTCCAAACTATCATGCAGTTGATCCACCACACTTGCTGAGTCCTGACCATCATACTCTGCGTAGCGTCCGCCAAAACTGCTCTCTAGTTGACATCCGAAAAGCACATGCTGTTGGGTGATCTCTAGATCAACAGTCTCTAGAATGGATGAACTCGCGGTAATGAAACGTGGAACGGGTCGGTAATCATGCCATGATTCACTGACAACGTGATCAGAAGCAAAAGACCAATACTGACACTGCAAACCGGCGTTGCGTCCTCGAACGCCAAGTGTGAGTCGATTTCCTACGCCCAGTCCGGAATCAACCCCCTCGGAAACCGTGGTCTCCTCGAGCATGTCTGTCACACCGACTTTGACCGATCCAACATTTTTTGGTTTTAGGAATGTCAATTCATTCGCGAAATAGAATCCACTGTCAAAAACACTTCCAAACCATCCATAACCAGAGCCGACCAACTCACTGATCATGTGCTTTTCGGGATCGATTTCACTCGCTGGATCATCGCCTTGTGGTTCATCGTTTTGCGATGCTTCCTCTTGGTTCTGCTGGGGGTCGTTGGCAGCAGTCGCTCCACCGGTAGAACCTGTGGCACCGTCGTTCTGGTCACTGTTAGATCGATTGCCTGTCGATCCACTGCTTGCATTCGGTGTCACATTTGAAGTACCGATTTGATCCGGAGCTGCTGGAAAGTTCACGGCTGGTCCAGCCCCCGGCCCCACCGGCTGCACCGGCGCTAAAGGCCCAGTAGTTCCTGGCACGGGAGACTGAAGTTGTGTCATTGCAATCGTAGCAGAAGGAATGACTTCACCGAACTTTGTGTTACCCGTAGCCTGAAGAACCGGAGACTGCACAATGGGTTCGTACTGCTCGCTGTAACCTTCGGTCAAATCGCCGACATATGGATTCAATGGTTCCGAAACCTCGGTAGCGATGGGTTGGACCGAAGAATCACCCGCAACGGGCTGAATGAAACCAATTTTCCTCAGACTTGCACCTAAAGTCGACTCGTCATGATCACTCCAAGTCGGCAAGCCCGAAGACGGCGTACCAATGAGAATGTCCGAGGACGTCGTGGATCGATTTGCGGTTTTCACATCATGATGATCACCTGAGTGGACATCCAGAATCATATCATCGACCACTGGATCACTAGCTCGCGTCTCCGCACCCCACTCGTTCCAATCTCCCAAAGATTCCAACGGAAGTGAAGCGAGTGAGATCCGTTCGCCCAAACTACGACCCCATGCTTCTGATAACGCCGCAACCCCTTGGATCGACAACTCCGTTGTCCCCCGACTCATGGAGGAAGTGAAATCTTTGCCTAACTGGTTGCCTTGGTCTCCGCGCGAGCGACGTCGATGGGCATTCTCCTCTTTGGATCCGACACCCGTGCCCAAAGCAATTTGACTCACATCCAACTGCGATGACTGCTGCTTTGTTTTGTTCGAATCTAAATCGCCACCGGCCTTTTCTAAACTCGAATCCGCCTCAGCTTGAGCGGACTTGCCAGAATTGCCTTTAGACCCTTTGCCCACTAGGAACCGACGCTCGTCGACAATACTTTCTTCTCGACCTGAATTGGAAGACAGCGTCCGATCTGCCTGTTTTGAATTCAAAGATGCTTGGCCGCCCGAGTAACTTTCGGTACGAGCCATGGTCGGTTTGGACTCCGCCGCTGGCACGCTCGCCACCCGATCTTCTCGATTGAAGACTGATTCGTCTACAGAGGAGTGCTCTGAATCACCTACTAATGATAGCAACAACAGGACAAGCACAAGTGAAAGAAGCAGCACTCCTTGCAGTTGCATTCGCAACGCTGAGCGGCGTTTTTCAAATGTGTTTGGAGCCTGATCCATCTTCTTTCCGTACGTCGATGCGGTCCTCGCGCAATGAGGCACCTGATAGTGGTAGTCATCGACGGATGATCCGATTCGAGTAAAGTAGAATTTGCGGATTGAATCGATTCTGCGACGAATTCCAAGGCGCCGTGAAACAATCTTGGATAACCCCTGGATGTTTCACGCAACGAAAACAATCCGGCTATCTGGAACATTCGACACACAGTGACAACATCTTGCTAATAAAAGTAGCTAGTTGCGTGCAATCGCTTTCACTGTTCAAAGCTCTGATTAGCGTGTGGATCTATCAAGACAACACCTTCGAAAACCTTCCGAATCTGCAGAGAATTTAAGGATGAAAAATTTTCTATTCGCTTTGGCCACGATTTGCTTCACTCCAGTCGTCACACAGGCAACTGACCTCGGGGCATATGGACTAGCTGGCGTCGAATTAATCTCGACCACTGATGGAGAACGGATCCGCGGAGCTGGCCGAGTCGCATCTCGTACCACGGGATCCGCCGGACTCACTGCTACCGTTCTCGATCCGAATACAGGATCCATCTGGAACTTCAATGTCACCCAGTTCAATCAGACGGTAGACGAAAAAGACAGTGTGTACGGAAATCAATATCGCTCCGCACTCTCTTCCACTTTTTCGGACTTGATGGTCGGACTTGGTGACGTTGGAATTTCTCTGGGTGATTTTCACTTCCAAATGAGCGGTTCCGCCGCTCGCGCCGCCGCAAGAACCAGTGCAGGATCTCTGGCCCAGCAAATTTTCCAGCAGTGAGATTTTGCCGATCGCCCTACTTGGTTTATCGCAATCCGATTGCTTCGGTTAATACGCAGAAAGCGAGAAACCGGTTGCTTGAATCACACCACGCATCGCAGAGGTTAGGTCACCGAAAGTCGATTCAACCTGCAATTGCGCGGTGCGATCCCAGGTGACTGTACTCTGTGCAGTCGGTCGTACCAACTGGCTGTCGGTGACATAGTCTTCTGATTCGGTCAACTGAATCGAATGCCCCTTAATGAAGCTTGCGGTTGAGGGGTCGAACAACATGCCCGAGATCAAACTGATACCAAAATGGCGAGTCGCCAGACCGGCACCACGAACTCGAGACGCTTCCGAGGAATCGAGCGATTCTATCTCATTCAAGCCAAAATCGGCTAGTCGAGCATCCGTTGCTTGCTCACCTGTCGCGGATGAACCCGTTGCAAAAAAGCTGAACCCCGCCACCGCCATTGCAAGCAACAATCGGTTCGCTTTGACGGCAAAAGTATTTGAAGTAATCGACATGCCAGATTGTCTCGAATAAAACCACATCACATGATGATCAGATAGGCGTGATCGCCAAAGAAAACTGATCGCACTGATGTTATTTAGGTCACGGGCTGATTCGATGCTGCAAGGCCTGTGAAATAGCGAGAAATCAACGCTGGAGCATAGCGGTCGAAAGTGGCTTTAACGGTCATAACGATCGCAACGAATTTTAGCTGGCAAGAGATGCTCCAACACTCGATTCGAAATATCGAGGAATTCCGCGAGCGCAAAAAAAACGAGCGGCCGACAAGGCCGCTCGCGATCACTTAATGCCGAATGCCTCAGGAGGAATCCGGCATTCAGTGGTCCAACTCGAGAGAGAGATGGCTTAGAGTTCGGGTACTTCCACTTCTGGAACTTCAGCGTGGCTTTCGAACAAATTCCCAAGACCGCCACTAAGAGCTCCGATTTCGAAGCCAGTAGTGATGACAGTGAAATCATCGATCTGGATACCAGCGGGACCAATTCCGGCGAAGGAGTCTGATAAACCCTCGAATCCTTCAATACCTTCGAAGGTGAATGCCGAAGAGGTGTCCGAAACGTTGATGCTCGATCCCTGCAAGTTAACGCTTGAGCCGGACAGGTAGTCGAAGGCGAAAATCTGGAAAGATGCCATGGTGGTTGTCAAAGCACCCTGTCCGCGAATTTCAGCACCAGTTGCGTCGCTGACAGTTTCAACATTTGCTAATCCGAATGCACTTAGGTCTTCTGCTTTAGCAGGTGCCACCGACGCGACAACCAACAGTGCAGCTAGTAAAGTTTTAATTTTCATTGTGATAAATCCTTGTCTTTTTGGTTTGTTTGATACGTTCTAAGAACACTAACTTCTAAAGTTCTGGTACTTCGATCGCAGGTAGAAGGCCTTGGAAATCGAGTCCCAAAGCAGCTCCACCGAGTTGCTGCGACTGCCCGATAGCAGAGAACCCATCCATGCTGAACCCGAAAAAGGTATCCTGCATTGAGAAGTTGGCAGTTCCGAAGACAACACCGCCTGCATTGCTGAGACCGAGCGACTGGTAACCACCATCGATGTCCATGCCGTCATCGATGACGCTATCCATTCCATCCAGGCCAGTCATCTGCGAAGTCGCGTTCAGGTTGAAAATCGAACCGCTGGTGGCATCGACGATGGTGAAAGCCATGGACTGCGTGGAAACTGAGGTTAGGAGACCTCCCAAACCACGTCCGCGAACGTCCATTGCTTCTGCATCAGAAACATTTTCAAGTCCAGACAAACCAAATCCAGACAACTCTTCACCACGACAAGTGGTTGCTGCAAGTAGCATCAAAGCTACGCAAAAAATCTTTTTCATCATTCTCTCCTCGAGATGTCGCATATTCGACAGAAGTGCTTTGTTCGGCACATTTGTCATTTCTGTAATGAACACTGAAGAGGTAAGCGTGATTAGAAAACTATTTTTCCACAAAAACCGACCAATCTTAAAAAAACAAATAAAGCTTCTGATCGACACAAACGCTTTAATCGGACCGCCATGATTCAAACGTTGAAATGATCCGCATGATTAGCGGCACGTTGGTTCAAAACAATCCACTTTGGTTGCAATGCGAAGAAACACGCTTTGTAGCAAATAGAAATCGATGTTGACGTTCGTACGAGATCACAAAAAAAAAGCCGGTCCCCGAAGGAGGACGCGGCTAAATGGAGAGCAGTGGTTCGAGATAATGAATTCATCATGAGGCGGTACGTTTCTTGCGCGTAATCGATTCACGCTCCTTTAAACTTGACGCCATGATCCAGCGATACCGTTTGCCATCGACTTCAATCACCACATATCTCTCCGTAACAGACTGAACACGTCCTTGAATACCATAGAATTCGAACCTTGCGTTTTCCTTGATCACCGTTTGTTCATTGGTTCTTTCATCAAGCACCCACACTTCACGCGTATTCTCGTTTAGTACCGTCCCAACCTGCACAATCTTGTCTGAATAATCTGGCTTAGGAGGAATGGGGGCGACGACGGGCCTTACGGGCTCTGCAGCAACCATGACAACGGGATTCTCGGGCTCGGTCGCAGGTTTTGGCTGTTCCTTGATGACAAGAAACGGGGACGGATTTTCATCCGACGAGTCTCGACGCATCGATTCAACCTTATTCTTGATGCCTGCTACCGTTTCCTCGTCCACTAAAAATGATCGCTCGTCGGCGCCATCCAAAATCATGCATTGCAAACCGATCTGAACGTCGAGTCGGTCGTCATACTCGGTCTCAGCAAGCCTCACATCAACATCCGTCACCTGATGCAATAGGGGCGTTGCTTCGACAAACCCGAGAAAATACTGAAGTCCAGCGTAGTTAGTAAAACCCGTCACGCTAAAGGACAGAGCGGTATTACTCAGTGGCAAATCCTCAACGGACGAGGGAGTTACCTGGACGTCTTCGAACGATGCATCTTCACAAGCATCCACCAACCAGTTTTGATACAACGTCGCCGCTTCCGCCTGTCGCCCGGGCAAGCTCTCAGTCAACCACTTCTTGTAATCCGTTTCCGCTTTCTTGATGCGTTCGCTGAGCCGACGCTGCAAAATCAGATCGGCTTCCAGATCCTCAATCTGCGCCCGCTTTTCCATAATGGGACGCAACAGATACTCCTCGGACATATCATAAAGACGGAGTCCGAGGATCACGGCGACGAGGCAAAGCAAAAGTAATTTTGAACGTTGTTGAAGCATGGTTTTGACCGACTTGGCGGTAACGATATTTATTTCTGGAACTGATCGAAGAATGCTATTCAGGGCGTGATACCGGTTGGCGGATCGTCGTCTTGCATTGTTTCACTCGTGTTAGAATTTCCCTGGAATTTCGTCACTTCTTTTCGTAGAACATCATCAGCCGAGACTCGTTCATTGAGACTCAAATCAAGCTCAAATTGATGCACGAACGGTGCCGTCCGATCGCTGTAGAAGAAAGGCCTGGGTTCAAGTTCATACCGACTATCAACACCGGATAACCGTTGATTCATTGACATGACATCTGACTGTTCCCTTGCAAAACCCATCGCATTTGCATGCGGGAACTCAGTGTCTTGATCACTGCGAAGAACCAGTTGTCGAAGATATGCTTCATTCCTTTCGGGAAGAGTTTTTTGAAGTGAGTTTAGCTCAGGCACCCACAGAACGCTTTTTGCCTGCCAACTTTCAACCACTTCGGCGATCCGCAGTAGGCGATCGCTTTTTTTATTTTGTGCTGCAAGTTCATCGACCTGACTGCGAAGCTCTGCCCATCTCATTTCAACGGTTATTCGTTCACGATCGAGTTCCGTCAACCATTGGTTTCCCACAAACGCTAATGCCGATGCAGCGAGCGCCGCGACCAATCCTTTTTGAATCAAGCGTCTCTTCACTCTCTTGGGCTTTAGCAAATTGATCCGGCATTGCGAATTCTGCTTTTGGCTAAGGATTGCACCGGCAAGTATCACCGATTCCGCACAGAGAAACTCCGATCGCTTTGCAGAAACCGAATTGGTGTTCGTTTTGAAAAAGGATCGACAGTCCAATGACTGGCATTCGGTCTCAAATTTTTCTTGTAGGTGATCGGCGAGCTGCAAACCCCACATCTCGTCATCTAGCACCATTAGGGCGCGCCGAGGCAAGTAATGCTCTGTTTGACGCTGAATCGCTTTGACACAGCGATCGACAACTTGCGGCAGCAGAGAACCTCGATCCTGATTGGACGGATAGATGAACTCCGAATGAGTGGCAAGTACCGACGATCCCTCAAACGCAATCACCTCGACCCTGCGATCCGAAGCCACCACCAACAAGTCTATGGTTTCATCGACATCTTTGGTAAACAGAGCCAACGACGACTTCAACGATTGGGCCGATGATGTGACCGACGCAATGGATAAACCAGCCTGATTTAAACTCTCAACATTTTTATGAACAGAAACCTGCGAAGAGATTGTGACATCGACCGTTAATCCGGAATCCTTTTTTTTCTGAACGCTATAATCAATGACGGGGTCCTGCATTTTCAATAGAGGCATTGCTTCGACTTGCAACTGCACAACATTTGGAAGGGTAGCCTTCGATGTCTTTGGAAGATTGATCGATCTCTCAATCACCATTGGCGAGGAAAGTACCAAAATAGCCTCACGAGTCTTCCACCCGAGGCGATTCAATTCTTCGCGTAAAAGACCGCCAAACTGTTCGGGACCTGGCTGTCCGTTTCGGTCAAACTTACCACGTGGAAGACGAATGAACGCGTCCACTTCGACTCGACCATGACGCACAGTCGCTTCCATAAAGCTGATCGTGTACTGATCCACCAGAATTGCTTGCCGACTCATCCGTTCTACCTCTTGCTTTCCGAGGGATTCTCGATTTTTATGGCAAGTTGATTCCAATTGCCTTGATTGCCGCGACGATCAATCGGATTCAAACTAAGCCCAGCTGACTCCTGTATCACCGACTTGGTACGCAACGAAACCCGCACTCCAAGTGGATCAGTGACCCAAGATTCCGTCGCGCGTCTCCAAATACCGTTTTCAAAATATTCAAACTGCATGGCAGTTACCTCGTCTCTCTCGAAAACGGGATCTACATCCACCAAATGAAATTGATTTCCCCCATCTACCTGCGAGACGAAGCATCGGTGCAATCCAGACGAATTCCCCGTCACTCCATTCTGGACCGTTAAGCTTGCCCCCATCGATCCCAGTGCATTTGTCAACTCATCGACCAAGTTTGTTTCCGACACGATGTACGCGACATATCTCGATGCCCCATACACTTTCACTTCGTCCGAATCATCAGCGACACTTCGTTCAGCGATCGGCATCGCCCATTCGCGTTTCACTAACAGGCAATGACTCGAAAGTCGAATTACACCTTGCTCTGTTTTCGGAGGCGAGAAAAAACGAGAAAAACGCTCGGATTGAAAAGATATCCCAGAGACTTCCCGCAAATAATCTCGTGGCAAAGTCGAAGTGCGTTTCAAATCATCTCGCATCTGAAACAAAACAGCCCGCACGATCGCGATGGACGCGACCGAGGAGTTACCCGTTCTCGATAGACGGGCTGCCATATCGATTGATGAATACACCAAAATCATGACGACTGAACTCAGCGCTGTAGAAATAATCACTTCCAGCAACGTGAATCCCATTTTCCTCGCGGGCAGGTCGATCCTTTTTCCTAAAGCCTGATGCATCTTAACGCCTCCCCGCTGGACTGCCGGAAGAACGAGAAACTTGATTCTGCTGCAATTGATCAAGACCAACCAACTGCACCCAGTCCACTTGGACTCTTGAATCCCTATCCTCCTTGGTGCGTTGGACGCTCACCAGCAGTTTGACCAAACCCTCATCCGCGACTGGTTGCGTGGACCACCGATACGACCAGTTGGCGTACGGTTCTTCGCAAGCGTGTTCCACTCCCTGTCTGGCTCCGCGTTGGTTGCCGAGCAATATCTGTTCAGTGATTGAACTGGCGATGACTATTCCAACCGTTCGATCGTTTGAATCGACCGAACTTCGCAGGCCGTTGGTGATCAAGAGATTGACGCCCGTCATGGCGATCGTCATCAAGGAAATCGAAAGCAAAACCTCGATTAACGTAAAGCCTGAACGCGTCGTTTTCGGATTACGGCTATCCATTCCGAGCTCCTTTCACTTGCTGTTCTTTTCGATCTCTTGATATTTCGCCAGTGAGCGCATCAACAGCTATCCAATGTCGCTTGCCACTACGATCCATAACTCCAAAACATTGTGAAGTCGACGTTCCATCAGGTAACCAATAAACTCCTATCACCTGCTGACCGTCGCGAGCAATCGGCCCATCCGAAACAAACCGAAAATCACTAGACAATTCCCCTCGCAACACGGAGCGGACGGCTACCAGCTTGTTGCCGCCAGTGGAGGCATCGAGCGACAGATCTGAATCGCCTAGATCCAAGACCTCGTAAGTCGATTCCCCTGGGTGGCAGCGAAATAAATAAACGCTTGCAGAATCAATTGCCATTGTCCTCGCCTGTCCGAGAACCGAACTCATGCCATGAATGACACGATTCGCCGAATCGCGTTCATAGATCCTGATCAAATTTGGAACAACGGCACCCATCGCAATCAATATCAATGCAAGAACAATCAAAACTTCCATCAAGGTCATCCCAGCATTGGCGACTCGTGTAGCTCGATACCACTCTTGCTGCAACTGGATGAATGAACGAATGCCGCGTGTCTCGGGCATGCTTGTTGCCACTCTTCTGGTAGACCTTGTATACAACTGGATGAAAAGGCGATCGATGTCATTCATCCGTATCTCCTCCCATCATCCCCGCCTTGAAAACTCGAACGCAAAACTCTCCCCCAGCAACACATCCACTTGGATCACCGTTTTTGTGATCCGATATCTCCGCCGTATGTCTTTGACTTCTCCATCGCAAAAGCGAATCCATTCATCATTGCCCCCCTGTAATCTCAACATCGATTCAGAAGCCAAAGCGAATTCGGTTTCCTCAATTACGCTTCATCCGAAGCCCAATTAACAATATCATCGTCGTTTCCGTGAACTCCATCTGGACCTCCGGATGATAGGTCAAATGGCTTGGTTGATTTTGACGCTGGGTAGACGTAGCGAAAATCTCTCCTCCAAGCGTCTTTTGGCAAGTCTTCGAGATAGGGACCTTGCCAAAGATCCTCTTCGCTTGAATCTGGACAGGTGATTAACGCATCGATGCCCTGACCCGCTGTTGGGTAGCGGCCATCATGGTCAATCGCATAAAGCTTCAACGCTTGCTCAAGACCTTTCAAGCTAATCTTGGTCGTATCGGCATTGGCCTTCTCTTGACGATTCACCAAGCGAGGAACCACCGCACTGGCGATTACCAGCAGAATGGTTACGACTAGCAAAACTTCGATCAATGTCATCGCAGAACGATGATGGACAACAGGGGCGAGTGGCTTTTTCATCTTCCTAACCAATCAAGTGAGACTTTCAGCCGATTGAAGAATCGGCAACAACAAAGCAAGTAATAAGAACAGGATGGCGACCGCCATGACCAATAGCAGCAACGGTTCAAGCATGCGGATGTAGAGATCAAGCGTACGATTTGCCTGGCGTTCCAACGTGTCCGCGGTATTCTGCAAAATCTTATCGAGCCGATTGGTACTTTCTCCGACCCGAACCAACTCAACGAGCTCCTCAGAAAATTGCCCGCTGCGTTGCAGTGGTGTAGCTAAGGACTGCCCGGACGCGATACTGTCCGAGGCATCACGAATTGCTTGGCTCATCATGCGGTTTCCGGTGACATGTCGAGAGACCTCAAGTGATGGCAGGATTGGAACTCCATTTTGCAACATGGTGCCAAGCACTCGACAAAAGCGTGAGGTAGCATACTGCCGGACGATCTCGCCAATCCCCCAAATTCGCAACTGCAATTGATCCCGGTGTGTTTTGCCAGATTCGGTCCTCAGCCATGAAGTGATTACAAGAACGACGAAAGCGATCGACAACATCACCATCAGTGCATGCTCTTGAATCAATTCACTTCCGCCAAGCAGAATCACCGTTGGCATGGGCAACTCTCCGCGCTTCTCCAAACGTTCGAAGATCACCTCGAACCGAGGAACGAAAAAGACAAGCATGGCCACCAGTTGCAGAGCCCCCATCACCACCAAAAAAGCGGGATAGGCAATCGCTCCGGTAATACGACTTCGCAAATCCTCACTTCGCTCGGTGAATCGCGACAAACTCCTCAGTGATTCCTCAAGAAAACCACCTTCTTCACCTGCTCGGAGAATATTGACAGCGAATGAACTGAATACCTTTTGATGGTGCGAAAATGCGCGAGAAATACTCTCGCCATTGGCAACGCGAACTTTCAAGTCCCTTAAAACGGGTGTCAGCCCCGACTGTTGCCCACGACTGGCCAACAGCTCTAAAGCTCGAACCAGTGGAACCCCTGCCTCTAGCAGGTCCGCGAGATTTGTGTAGCAATTGGATAAATCCCTTGATTTGATCCTCTTCTTTTTTGCTGCCACATGAACATCAACCACCTTGGTCGGAACCAAGGCTTTCTGAACTAAAAGACGCAATGCATCTGCTCTGGACTCCGCGCCGATTTCGCCTCGAATGACTTTGCCGGACGAGTTCGTTGCAACGTAGTGAAATTGCATTGAGCTATGCCTCCACTGCGTCGTTGGAAACGCCTGTCAAACGCAAAATTTCGTCAACGGTCGTCTTGCCTTGCATCACTGCCTGCCAACCGCACTCGCGAAGAGACTTCATGCCCAATGTATTCGCATGCTGTCGAAGGGTTGTCGCGTCAGCTCCTTTTGCAGCTAACTGCCGAGCCGACTCATCAACATTCAGCCATTCAAAGATTGGCAAACGACCGCGATAGCCCAATTGATGGCAATGCCTGCAACCGGTCGCCACCCAGATCACACCATCAGGGTCGGGATAATCCTCGGGAATCCCAATACTCTTCGCATCAACCTGCTGCTTGCAGTGACCACACAACCGGCGAGCAAGTCGCTGGGCCATAACGCCTCGCAACGTGCTTGCTACAAGAAACGGCTCGACCCCCATATCCACCAATCGAGAAACGGCACCACATGCGTCATTGGTGTGAAGCGTGCTCAACACTAAGTGCCCCGTCAACGAAGCCTGCACTGCACTTTGCGCGGTCTCGCGATCTCGAATCTCCCCGACGAGAACGACGTCTGGGTCATGACGCAAAATACTGCGAAGGCCGTTGGCGAACGTTCTACCTATCTTCTCGTGCACTTGTATTTGGTGGATACCTGGAAGGCTGTATTCGACCGGATCCTCGATCGTCACAATCTTAATGGTCTGATCCCGAATTGCATTGAGCGCGCTGTACAAAGTGGTCGTCTTGCCGCTACCAGTGGGGCCGGTAATCAAGATCATGCCGTTGGGTCGTTTAATCGTCTCGAGAAATTGGCGTTCCTGCTCTGCAGGTATCTCGAGATCTGAAATCGACAGAACTTCTCGCCCGCGATCGAGGAGACGCATTACGATATTTTCACCATGTAACATCGGGATCACTGAGACGCGGATATCGGTCTCGCGATGCAAAACACTTGTCTTGAAACGACCATCTTGCGGCAGTCGACGCTCAGCGATGTTCAATTTGGCCAGAATCTTAATTCGGCTAATAATTGCGGAGCGATACTGTGACATCTTTGGCGGAAAGTGAACCAAACGAAGCAAACCATCGACGCGATACCGAACATGAAAAACGCCCTCTTCATTTTCGAGATGAACGTCACTCGCGCCTTGCTGAAGCGCATCTTCGAGCAACTCAGTGACCAGTTTAGAGACGGTTCTCTGCTCGCCGAGATCGTCTAAATCTGCACCCTCTCCGAAATCGTCGAACGATGCCTCACCATCCTCAGTATCATCATCAAGAGCCGACGATCCGACACCAAAACGGTGCTTTAATGCCTTTGATATTTCTTGTGGATCAGCAAGAACCGACCGGATGTGTCGACCGGTGGACAACGTCAATTCGGCCTCCAAGTCGAGGTCATACGGGTCACCTACAGCCACGACGATCGAATCACCAACCTGCGCAATGGGTAACGCACCTCTTTCACTCAGGTCTTGAGCAGAGAAGAAACCAAATAAACTTTCATCGATCTTCGCCTCATGCAAATCGACAAATTGCATGCCGAATTGTGACGGCTGACCTTCGTTCATCGCTGCGAGACTGCCCATTTTAAAAAGGGTACGATTCGTTCACTCAAGTCGAGCAGAGATCTGAGAACAGACGCTCAATTGACGTTTGAATCGATGTGGATATTGTTTTGAATAATCCCCCCGGACCTCAACATCCACACTACCTGCGGGAACTCCCATGTCAAAACAATCCATACCCAGCGCGCAACTTGCATTACTTTCTGCATTGATTAAGCGGGTTGTGACGATTATTACGTTTGTAGGGATCGGCTTGCTCCCGAGCACTTGCGTACTGCAATGCTACAAATGGTCGCGATGATTCTTGAGCAATAAAAAAAACAGGGCCGTCGAGCATTACTCGACGACCCTGCTACTAATTCCCGTCTATGGAGACGCAACGAGAGAGGCAAAACCGCACGCCTCCTTTCAACGGGGCGATGTGCATCTCGAATCGGAGTCGAAACTCCCCTTGCGTTGATTAGTGCTCAACGGCAGTGCGGTTTTCAGTGGTCAAGCCACCGTCTGCGAGGATCTCGTCAAATTCTCGTAGACGTCGGTTACCGGTGAGACCGTTGCGGCCAGTGGACTCGATCACACATGGGATATCGTTATCCGCATCGTCGCATCCATTAGCGATCACCAAACTTGGATGATCGAAAGGAGCAGCTGAGCGTGCAGCATCTTCGTCGGTGAGCGTTCGAAGGAAAGCCACCAAGGCGTCAATCTTTGTGGGATCTTCACGCAAGATCTTGATACCATCGACATCCGGTGCACGATCGGCTTCGTTAGCGTGATTGCCACCGCGAGCATAGAACTCGACGACTTCTCGCAGGCTCTTCATGCTACCGTTGTGCATGTAAGGGCCGGTGTACTCAATGTTTCGCAATGTATTGCTTTTGAATGCACCGTTCACTGCGGCGAGCGATGGATCAACACCTGATCGAAGCGTCTCAGAGAGAGGCGTCGCACCGAAACCGACACCACCGATCCCGAGATCTTCAACCGTTGGCGTGACACCGATGTTGTAGAAACCGCTGTCATAAGTTTTGACAACATTTCCGAACTGCATTGCCATTGATTCGACAGCCGCTTCGGCTCCGGTCACAGCAGCAAAGAAGGAACCATGGTGACAGTTGATACACTTGCCTTCGTTCAAGAAGATGCTCAGACCTTCCTTCTCTTGATCAGTAAATCCTCGACGGAAGCCGGATCGAGCGAACTGGTCATACCTCGAGTTATCAGGAATCAAGGTTCGCTCGTACATCATGATGCTGAGACCCCAGAAGAGCGAGAAGTTGGCTTCCATCTGAGTGTGCTCACCATCACCTACGGATTCGGCTTGGTACCATTCTGGCTTGAAAGCAGCACGAACAAGGTCGGCGTAGGTTTTTCCATTCAGGTATCCACCACCCAGAACGCTGTCCTCGACGTGAACGTCTTGAGTCGCAAGTGGATTCATACCCAACATCTTACGACCCACAAGCGGGAAGGATCGTCCGATGAACGAAGTTTCGATCGAATCTAAAACGGGTCCGGTAGCCTGAGACGCTAGAGCGGCATTTTTAATGGAAATGCTGACCTGAAGCGGATTAGTTCCGTCAGCATTAGCCTTCCAAACTCTCGCTGTAGGATCAGTATCACCAAATGGATTGACACCGTTGAACTGATTTTCGCCACGTCCATCCCAGAACAGCCGCGTGTGGTAAGCAGCACCGTAAGTGGTCGGCGCGTTACGCCCGGTCACCGCTCGGTGAATGCTACCAGCCTTGGTGAAAAGTTTGGTCTCTTCCGAAACCGAACCAAGTGCTTCCTTCGAACCGCGTTCTTGAGGCAAACACTTTCCATCGATTTCAATCAAAGAATCGAACAAACGTCGCGAGACTCCAGAGGAGCCGACCACGTCATCGTTGTTGCTGAGAATATTGGCTTCATGATCGTTAGGATCAATATTCTCACCAGGTAGATTCTCTCCATTGGGAAAATCAATGGTTTTCTTAAGTGGGTCTACCTTTTTGTGGAACGGGAACATGCTCGAAGCCAATGCTTCATTAGGCCCGTAAAAACTATCATCGGTAAAGTCTGGTGACTGGGCAGATGCAAATCCACCAGGTGCGACGGTGTTCTTGGTACGAACATCAACGCCAAAGTGATAGTGACAGCTGGCACAGGAAACGAATCCATCGCTAGCCATTTGCTGATCCCAAAACAAAGCTTTACCCAGTGCGACCGCCGAGGCTTCGTCTGCAATGTATTCGCTAATATCAACTGCAGGTAAAGCAAGCGTTTCGAGTGCAAGCGGAGCAGCAGCAAAATCGGGAGCCGCAATCACACGGTCCGCTGTACGAACACGTGCGGCTGTCGCGTTTTCCTCGGGCTGGTTTGTGAATAAGCCACCAGCAAACGGATCCGTCGCGAGTGGATCCTGACCGAACGGGTCGCCAAGCGCAGGCAGTGCCGGAGCTTCTAGTTCTGGTGCGGGAGCTGCAGGCTCCTCAATAACGGGCGGTACGACCGTTCGTCCCGATCGGGCGGTACGACTGCGGCGTTGCGCCTCGGACGAAGTCTGTATACCAACCGCTGCTATGACAGCGATAGCGATCGATAGTTTTCTGAAGTGATAAATACGCATAGCCTCTCCTTCAAACTCCACATGAGATATCGAATGAAACGAATATTCAGGTCGTACCGCCGCTAACGAATATGCGGCTTGTGACGCCTGTAGGAGTTAAGCGAGGGATGAGGTTGTTTTTTTCCAACATTCCGTTGCATGGGAGAGTCTTATCTGGAATCCATGGTGACTCAAAGCATCGTTTTTCTCGATGAATGATGCGTAAAAAGCACACGAAATAACATTCCAAACAAAAAACAACTTTCGTGGTTTTTATGCACAAAAAGAGATTGAAATACGGACCCTCCAAAAGACAGTAGTGATTGTCTTGTGGGGCGCAGAGACAAGAGATTTGAGACAAAGACTGCTGAGTGCATGCTTGATTGATTAGGCAACAACTCAGCGGGTTCGGGTGATCTGGCGGCCAGAACTGCCAGCCTTTCAAACCATCTAATCAATCGAATACTTTGGCCTGGTCGGTCTGCACGATGAATATCAACTTCAGTATCTCAACTTCAACTTCGCAATCGTTTCCGGTGCCCATTCGGTTGCCCGTTGATCGCGAATCTGCAGGAGCAGATAGCCTGCGTGAGTCTTTCGATGAGACCTACGAAGACTTGCAAAATCTTGCCAATTGGCTGCTGAGATCCGAAAGGTCCGCGTTAACACTGCAGTCAGACGATCTCGTTCACGAAGCCTACCTGAGGCTCACTCGTTCTACGTCAACCATTCGTTGGGAAAACCGTCGACAGCTAATCAACCTGATTGTTGAAACCATGCGGCGAATTTTGATTGATCACGCTCGTCGCAAGTCCACACTGCGGAACGGTGGGGGACAGTCGGTCGTGTCTTGGGAGGATGCACACGCCGAACATTCAGTGGATGAAACGTCCGAAGAGGGACAGATTCTCGACCTAAGTGAGGCAATTACATCACTATCGAAAGTCCATAAATCGGCGGCAGAGGTCGTGAACCTGCGATTTTTTGCGGGGCTCACCTTCGACGAAATCAGTAGTGTTCTCGAAAAACCCAGAAGCACGATCTATCGCGAATGGCTCGCGGCACGCGCTTGGCTAAAAACGGAATTAACCCGTTCAAAAGAAAGCTGAGTAGTATTTCCCAACGTCGTCTCCCCGAACAGCGAGTCAATGGTGTCGCCTAACTTACCTCCTTTCCAATTAATGCTTCACTGCCTCGAGCACTTGAATCCGAATGATTGGTCAAGCTTTATTCATTTGAATGCGGCAACACCTGAAATTCGCAGCCAGACACTCAAACTAGTTGAGTCGCACCAGAAAGGTGACTCATGGTTGCCTATCGATAATGATGATTCTCGCATCAGCATCAAGGACCATTGGTCGGGTGCCAAGGCGATCCGGACGCCGCAGGAAGGAGATCAATTTACCGAACAAGATATCCAACTCATTGAACTCATTGGTCGTGGGACTGCCAATCTCGTTTACTTAGCGAGTCAGGTTCGTGTCCCCAGAAATCGCTTTGTCATCAAAACTCCAACCCACTGTAATCATCCACAGAAACAGTTAGAGCGTTACGCTGACGAATACGAAGTTCATCTCGGCGCCCGACACCCCAACGTTGCTCAAATTCTGTCATTTGGCAATCTGACAAAGGACCGTCCTTTTCTATCCATGGAATTCGTTCCCGGAATGAAAATGGGACAATATCTCGTTAATCCAAATTATTCGATACCTAGAAAGCTGAGCGTGCTCACCGAGATTTGTTCGGCGACAGCCGATCTCCATCGTCGAGGCATCAGCCACGGGGATCTGAACCCTGACAATATCATTGTGTCTAACCCCCAGGGGATTCCTCATCCAAAATTGATCGATTTTGGAAAAGCGGTATCGCGTCAATTGACAGGCAATCATGCACCTCATGACGTCAGTTCTAAGGAACCACAAGGCGAAAACAACAATCCCCCGCATGACAAGCAAGAATCATCAATGACCGCAACGAATATGTATGCCGTCAATCAAATGCGTGATGTGCGTGCTGTCTCTTACCTTCTCTATACGTTCCTTGCTGCAAATCGAAACGAACATCAGATTGCGACCTTGTGCGGCGAACGGGTGGCAGACCAATTGATACGCCTACAAGAAAGCATCTGCTGGGATGTGATTGGCGATCATCAATCACCGCTGGATCGGATCGCTCAACAATTGAAAGAAATCGAGCCTGAAGTAGCCGCGGGTTTTTCGGTGTAGAACGAAGTGCCAACCCGATTTCCCATTTGGCTTGACACTTGAAAAGCCATGTGCCACAGGCCAGACCCCTGATCGCTAGGCGTAAATCTGCCTGCGATGCATGAATCTGCCTGCCGTCTTTGCATTCACAAACAGATGCAAAAGACGAGATGACTCAACCCGATCAATAAGACTGGGCTCATTTAGGCGCACTGATAAGATCCGAGGCATTATTTTCAATCATGCCGCCTTGTAAATCACCTGGTGTTGACTGATCGTAGAACGAATTGAGTCGCAACATCTCCGATCGCGTGCGATCAGGTAGCTCGACGAGGCTCAGTTCGTGTGCATCGTGATCCTCGGAATCCATGCTTGAATTGAGCACCGTAGGTGTCAAAAAGATCAACAATTCCTTCCGGCTGATTGTTTCAACGTCGTGCCTGAATAGACGTCCAACCCAAGGTAGATCACCGAGCCACGGAACCTTCGACTGTGAGGTGACGGTCTGATTTCCGATCATTCCGCCAAGGACGATCGTTTGACCATCCTGAACGCTAACGGTTCCGTCAGCTTTGGTTAGATCCTTGATCGGTGCTTCAATGACATTTCCACTCGTCGCATCAGTGAAAATCGGTACGCCGGACCCTCGACCGGTTCGATAGGCACTCTTCTCTGCCTTGACCTGCACCACAACCGTTCCGTCAGGACTAATTCTCGGTGTTACTTCAAGGATAATCCCGGCATCTGACTGCCGAATGACTGGATTCGCACTTCCGACCGCAGTGATGTTAACACCGTCCACAACAGGTACTTCTTGGCCGATCTGGATCTTACCCATTACGTTATGAACCGTTCGGATATGCGGACGACTAAGGACCGAAACGTCGCGTTTAGCAGCAAGTGCTCTGAGCAGAAAGCTTACCGACTCGGATCCACCTGAAAGAACCAAGCCTCCGAAGCCTGTTTCGTTGTTGATTCGACCCACTGAAAAATTTGAAAGACCTTGAGTTCCGACCCTCGAGGGGCTAACTGCAATATTGTTACCCAGTGGTTGGTTATTGAACGCGAACCCTGGTGAACCTTGCTGCGAAATAATCACTTGATCGGTCGTCTGCACATTACCGTTGGTTACCGTCTCGGTAATCGTCATGATGTCATCGATGACGCTTCGATCGAATAGAATCGAATCTTGCAAACCTAGTTCGACTCCAAACTCATCCGTCGTTCCTAGATCCACCTCGACCAACATTGCTTTGATGACAACCTGCCGTTGTGGGGCGTCAAGCTTAGCAATCAAATCTTTCACGACTTCAAAATATCGCGGCTGAGCATTGATCAGCAGGCTGTTCGTGTTCATCTCGGGAACACAGATCACTTTGTAGCCATCGATCGGCTCGCCAGTCCCGACCACTCGAGGCCCCGCAGCAGGACGCCCAGCACCTCCGGCAACTCCACCACCTTCTCCAAAAAATTCGTTGATCGCTCCGCTCACGACATCGGCTGGCACATGGTTCAGCTTAATGACAGTCATCGGACGCATCGCGACATCTCGCTCCGACAACAGCAACAGATCATCAAGTTTTCGAAGATTGGATGCGAGATCCGTAATAATCAGGGTATTCGACTCTGACAGGACGTCGGTCCCACCAAATGCACTGATCAGGAGTTCAATTTCCTTTGCAAGAATATTGGCATCACCGTTTTCGATCGGTATCCTCAACGATGCTAGACTGTTGGAAGGATAAGCATCGAGATCCTTCGTTTCAATCACGGGAATCAGGGACGGTGGAATCTCATCGGACAAGGAATGAACGGTTAGAAATCCATCACGTTGCATCAGGATGTACCCCGCTTCGACCAGTTGCCCATTAAGCACATTCAGCGCCTCGTCTGGCGAGAAAACGCGACTACTGACAAAGTGAAAGCTACCACTGGGAACGGTACCCATTTGCAACGAGAGACCTGTTTCTTCTGCGAAACGATTCAGAACATCTCCCCAAGGAGCACCCTGAAAATTGAAAGTAAAGCCGTTGACTGACGGGGTGGGCAACTGCTCAGCATGATCGCTGGCACGTTTTTTCCGCTTCGGATTGTTATCTGCAATAAAGGTCAACCCTTCACCCTGTTTCAAACCCTCAACAAGGTCACTAGGTGAAGCTTCCGAATCGGTCTGACTCGGCTGGCTGCTGTCAATCGCTACTCGCGAGGTTGTTGAATCAATTTGCGTTAACCCGGGATCTTTGCCCTGATTACCTGCGATCGATGTTTGCTGAGTCTGTGCGATCCGAACCGGGACTAACGGGCGAGATTGCCGATTACTCTCAACCGCCTCAAATTGCTGGCGAAGGATTGAGCGCGTTTGCCCCTGTTCGCCTTCACTTGTAGCCTGCTTGGCCGACGGATCGATTACAAAACTGGGAACCTGAGCTTCCGCAGTTGAAAAGCAGTTACTAACCACTATCAGCTCAAGCGAGCATGCAGCCATCGCTAACAATACCGCCCGCACTCGACCAATGTGATAGTAGAACGTTGTCATGAGTTACAGTCGCTCCGAAAAAAGATGAGTCGATTCCGACTCATCGCCCCACCATTTGCATCGAGGCAACACCTCAACTCAAGGCAACCGATAACAACAACGAAACAAAATAGGGTGCGCGTATCGTAGTAATCGTCACGATGCGTGCAAACCATTTATAAAAACCAATCGTTTTTTCAATTACAAACCATACAACTGTTTCAAAGTGATTATTCAAGACACATGAACTAGCACGACAGACCAAGAAATCGACCACACGATGAACGCTCGACGCATCATCATCACCCGCATAATCGCTACAGGTGAAACCCGCATGAAACTCACGGCTGTTGCAAAGACAAAGGTCAATCATCTCGTCAAAAAAAGAATGACTGATACTGCCAAATCAATCATCACAATCGGACTTCGGCAAAACCCAAAAATCACGAAAGTTTTCAATGGAACAAAAGCACGTGATTTACGGATGAAACCGACAAAGCGTGCTCTATCGGATATCTGAATTGACCATCTTTTCGGACAATGCTGGAAAAAACGAATACGCATCTCGCATGACTCCTTGCACGACACATCGTGCGATGAGGGTAGCCGCCAAATGCGGCACGTCCTCGCTATCGAAATACCCTTTTTAATGAGAGATGTGTTTAATGAAGAAACTACTCTTCGCAAGTCTTGCTCTTTTCGGCAGCTCCTATGTTCATGCTGCCGACCTTTCCTCTTTCGGCCTTGCCGGCCTAACCTCTATCAGTCAGGAAACAGCGGATCAGGTTCGCGGCCAAGGCGGACTCACCGTCGTCCGCTCCGTTGGAACCAGTTCCATGGCGTTCAGCATCGTCGACTCCGACTCGGGATCGACTTTCAATCTTAACTCAACCTTGCAAACCACCGGTCAAGACGGTGTCGAGTTCGCGGGAGTTGAAATCACAAACGATGATGGTGGGACTCAAGCGGTCGGCAATACTTCAGTAGGCGGCATCCAATTCGGAAGTGCAACATTCGAAATGGATGACTTCAGTTTCACTCTCGATGGTTTCTCGGCTGTGACGCAAGCACAACAAGTTGCCGGCCCAGGCGTAGGACTCGATTTTAGCGGCTTGCTTCCACAACTGTAGTCCAACCCCGCCCACCGGAACCGAAAAGCGTCCAATCAAAACAAAACAGCAAGTAAAGAGAGTCATCATGAAAAACATCACCTTTGTATTCCTTTTCGCAAGTCTTATCTCGTTCGACACCGCTTCTGCCAACGATCTCGAGACATTTGGCTTAGCGTCAATCGAGCCACTAACCAGCCAAGAACTAGACAGCGTTCGCGGTCAAGGACTCGACTCCATCAGCATGGCAAGCTTTCAGATCTTCGCGTTCGATACGGTTTCAGGATCGTCGATCAACCTACAGGCAAATTCGGTCAACTCGAACAACGGAATGACACTCACTGCCTACGACGTCGAACCAATCGCTGCTAGTCGATCCAATGTCGGTCTTGCTGCGTTTGAACTAGAAATCGACGATTTCAACTTTAGCACGAGCGGAATCAATATCGGGGCGACGGGAGCTGGTTATTACTTAATCAACAGTTTATTTGACATGAACATCGAGTAACGATAGCGAGGTGATGGGACGTACCCCATCAACGCAAAAAGGGGAGAAGTGCGTTGCACTTCTCCCCTTTTTCTTTATCTCGAGCATCCTCGCTCTTAGACAAAGCAACACCTGTTCTCGGTATCAAATAGCGGTTCAACGATTATTCAAACGCGTCAAACAAAATCTCGGCTCCCGAGGCAGCACTGTCACCCCAGGCTCCGAGAGCAAATTCGCTCGTGTGCAAGGTGAATTCCCCAAACGCAATATCAAGTGCACTGATCGATGAGACCGATTGGGTTGCACTTGCGACAAAACTTCCTTCAGCACCTAGATCACTGGAAGAATTGCCATATTCAGAAGAACTATTGATTGAACTCGATGAAAGGTTGATGCTGGATCCGCCAGCGCTGTCAAAAATAAAGACTTGCATCGCGGTCATTGCAGTCGATTCCGAGGAAGCATAACCGGCACCGCGAACGTTCGATGCTTGAGCTTCGCTTAGAGGACTGATCGATTCGATACCAAAGTCACCAAGGTCTGCCGCAGAGACAGAAGCGGACGCGATGGCGATCAGTGCAAAGGTGGCAATTTTATTGAATAGGCTTTTCATGGATTAATTTCCGAATGTCAGGTTTTAAGAGTGTCAGATAGAAAAGGGAGAGAACTAGTTACCAGCGACTAAGCCAGAAAAATCAAACACTCCCGATGGACCGGCAGCCATATTGGATTGAGACACCGATGTGAAACCTGACAAATCGAAGCTGAAATCGCCAAGTTTGAAAGACGCATCGCCAAATTGAATACCGGCCTGTGCAATCGATCCGACCGCTTGACTTGCTCCCGACGCGCCTTCAGAGAGATCCGCACCATCGTGCGATAGCATTTGCGAATTGGAATTCATATTGATAACGGAGCCAGAATCCTTGTCGGCGATTGACAGTGCGAAGGACTGAGTCGCGACTGATTTGACATAGGTGGACATTCCTAGACCTCGCACCGAGGTGGCTTGCACGTCGGTCAAGTTTTGAATTTCATTGATGCCAAAGGTGGACAGGTCTGCCGCTAGACAGGGAGTCGCCAAGGCTAATGCAAAAAAGAAGTAAAGACACCTCATTAAATTACTCCGCAGATGAAAGGTTAGGTGTTGCTAGCTCAAAACATCAGAGCCAAACAGAAAATCAGGTGAAGTGAAGGCAACGCTGCCGTTCAAAGGGAGAGAGCGAAGGACTAGTTCATTTTTCTATCGAACTTCGGAGTCTTTTTGGATTTCCACGCACTTTTCATCACGGTAAAACCGGACTAACGCAACTCACCTCTGCAATGAGAACCAATCGATTCCAGTTGTATGGAATGGAATAATATTGGCCATTTTAGAGTTAATCTGCGTTCTAATCGCTCTGCGTTTTTTAGTGCAACGAGTTTGCGGGACGCGCAGATTAGTTGCTTTCGCGGTTTCTTACGGCGTTGTTGGAATGTGACGATTCCAGAGTGTCAATAACACGACGAGGCGTAGAAATTTTACTAATCGGAACAACCCATAGAATCTGGCGATCGCGACACCAACACGCCAAGAACGCCCTCTTTGCTCTCAGCTTCTTCACCTTTTCTATCGATGAAAAGATCATACCGACCTAGCGCTGCGTCGCCGAATCAACCGTGCGACTTAACGAACCAAACGCCCTGAGATCTAGACAAATGCGTTTCATTGCCTCGCTACCCGCCATCGCACTCACGCTTGTCATGAATGTGTGCCCTGCAGTTGAGCCATGGACAAAAAACGAAGTCCCTTCGGGAAAACTTCTTTCACAATTTGGTCTCGAGGCAGTTCAGCCGATTCAAAAGAAAACAGCAGCAGCGGTTCGCGGTGAAGGTGGAGTTGCACAAACGAGTGGTTTTAGCTTTGTGAGTGGTATCTTGGTGGATCCGAATACCACGAGCAACATTTTCGGACTTGATGCCAACTCCGCGTTCTCCCTTCTCACACTCGATGATCCGATCCGCCCAGCTGACCCCGTCCACCAACACCAATCCCAACTTGAGTTGGAGTTGATTGTGGATAGCTACTTCTCCAATATTCTAGGTGGAGCCGGTGGAGCTGCCGCGGCATACTTTCGTTAGTCCGCAGCAAAAAGCATCGGTCGCTTGACCAGGTGATCTTACGGGTTAGATGAGAAGAACGCTTCGATTCGGAGCGTCCTCGACGGCAAAACCACCAGACCGTTGCGTGGTGGTTACGTTTTTTAATCAAGCACTCGCGCAGTCAGCATTTCTCGCAACTCTCTTATTCGGGTATTTGAAATCCGGCCTTCCGGGTACCGAAAATCCAGCGTGACTTCTTGATGAGCGGTCGCACCGGTGGGATGACTAATGCCGGAGGAAATGAAACGAAATGCGGTCCCTAGATTCGTCACATAGGGTGCGAGTATCCGCATCTCCTCGAGGCTCAAACCGCCCGAGCTTCTAAGCCAATCAATCGATGAAAAACGCTTTCGCACGGTCCCTGATTTACTCGATCGAGCGTTAATCCCGAGCTTTTCTCGATTCTCGACGATCCTCGCCACCATATCGTTTGAAATGCCTGGAATCGATCGCAATACCTCAACCGGAGATTGGTTGACATTCACTTGCGCAGCAATAGGTGTCCCCAAAACAAAAGTCAGCTCCTCATGAAGCTGCGGTAACGCCTGACGAAAAGTATACTCATTCTCTGGCCACGGACTCTCAATCAACAGTGAGCCATTATCACTTTGATACTCGACGGGGACGCCGATCAAATCGTAGGGAGAGCGAATAAGAAAACCACCGTCCGTATTAATCGTCAGTGGGCCGCGCTGCTCGACCCGCGTCAACGCGGTGCCTGCTTCCCCTGTCTCGCTCCCTTCACCAAGTTGCTGACTGGCTCGGTTACGGGTTTTTTCCGCATCGTCGATTACATACTGATCCTTGACCAGAATAGATTTATCCTTTGGCCCCACCATTCGGTAAGCAACAAGATAGGTTGCGACATCTTCCCCGACGGCAAGAACAAGGTCGTCATAGAGCTGCACCAAATCATCTTGATTCACAAAAACACGATTGTTGCCGTCTCGGCGATAAACGGAGGATCCACCGTAGACGGTCAAGTATGCCGAGAATCCTAGTCGCTGATCAATCGATTGAACGGAATTTTGACCAGGGGTAATTTCGCGTTCAGCGGGCAAAACGGGTGTGGTTTCCCACGGCGAAGTGAGACTCGGACCGTAAAGCAATTCGCGTGTTACCCCGCGAACTTCGAGCAATTCGTCAAGTGTCGCTAGACGACGATTACGACAGGATCTAGCTGGCTTTTGCGATCGATAATAGCTTGATTCCGCGCCAAACTGCCGCTGAATATCATCTTCGTCCATCCAATCCAAAATTGAATCAGCGATGACGAGTGTCATCCCCGGGATACACATCAACATGCGACGAGCTTCGGGTGCGTAGAGTTTGTCGAGCGGTAGCTGATTAAGATTCAGCTTGCATGATTCATCAAAAACACCGCTACTCCACGCTTGGCTTTGATCATCCCAGTAAGCAAGACGAAATTCTCCGAAGCGATCTTTCTCGGAAAAGGAAACTTCACCGCTCCAATGAATCGGCCAATCGAAATCAGCCTCGTCCTGAGCCATTGCTGTTTTAATCTTGGCTCTCGCGTAAGCGACACCGGACTCTGATAAAGAGATTGCTTGTCGTCTTTGCATCGCACCGTTAGAAGCGACATTCGAGACCAGCATCCGCTCAGAAAAAACATAAGCAGCGGAGATCAAAATCAGCAGAAGCACGCACACGACTAACATCAAAAAACCGCCGCGATTTGATCGATCCATGCTTACCGATTTTCGCGTCGATGATTTCAGCTTGAACGTTGGCAACATGAAAGAAATCTTCAAATCCGCTTACTTCATTCGGTTTTCAAGAACGTTTGACCGCGAGAGCCCGAGTGCTTGCAGAAGCGACAACACCCATCGAACCTCGTGAATTTCGTTGATCGACTCACTTCATTTCGTGCGTGATCCATCACGACGGCCAAAATCATTTAGCAAGCGGTGAGTCCCACCGTTCCTTCCTCTGATCGTTCGAAAACTTAGTTCACAAACTCGGTTCTTAACGATGAAAAGACGTGAATTGGCCAACAGAAATCAAAAACCATCGAATGATTATTCCCGTTCTGCAGGACGAAACTCTCAACTCGTCAAGCGTAACGAGCGATCAGATTGGCGAGAAAACAGCTCTCGTAACGTGAACACGGGATAGAGCGGCCAATGAGTCGAGACTTTTGGCAAACACCATGCCTGTATCCCTCAAAACACCCGTAAACTCTACAAACCACACTTCCCCTAGAATCCTCAAAATCCAAAAAACCGGAAAAACCGTTGCAATCCATATTGTCAATACAATCACACCGATTACGATTTTGTTCACGCACGGGGTTATCGCTTCAATCCTCCTAGTTGGACAAGGTAACCCACCAATGAAAAAATCGATTAGTCGCCGTCAAGCGATTGGATCAATTAGTGCTGCTGCTGCAGCAACAACAATCTCCGCGAGTCTCGGGGCTCGGCGGTCCAGAACGCGAAGTCGTACAGGCCGGGGAGAAACCTCGCTAGATTCCGGCACGCGCAGTCAGCGACTTCAAGCCGAAACGGTTGTCGATGCCCGCACCGGCACGCCGATTCCTTTCGAGAAATTCACGCAAGAAATGCCGATCCCCCCGGTCAAGCAACCGCTTGCCGTCGGAAAGCCAAATGCTCCTTGGGTCGTCGGCGATTGCTTCCACGGTGTTGCACCTGAGTATTTCACTCGAACCGTTGCAGAAGATCCGACCCTGAAATATCCAGAGAAGTACCCCGAGAAATATTACGAAATGCGAATTCGTGATGTTGTCGGAGAGGTGATACCTGGCGTTCAAACCCCATGTTGCGGGTACGATGGGATCGTTCCTGGACCGACCTTCAAGTCCAAGGGCTTGGAGCCGATTATCGTAAGAACTTGGAACGATACTCACTACGAATGTTCAATGCACCTTCATGGCGGGCACAACCCATCCCACGGTGACGGATATCCGAACTTTTACATTCTTCCCGGTCAAGCTCGGGATTATTACTACACCAACACGATTCCTTATCACCACGGTGTTCCGGATGTTGGTGAAGCCCCATCCACGATGTGGTACCACGACCACGGCATGGATGTCACCGCCCACACCTGCGTTCTGGGCATGGCTGGCTTCCACATCCAGATCGACGATTTTGAGCAAGGTTTGATTGATCGGAACATCCTTCCTTCCGATCCATACGATATTCCAATCATGATCGGTGATAAGCGATTCAACTCCGACGGCACGATCTGGTTTGACCCATTGGATCACAACGGATACCTCGGTGACGTTTATTGCGTCAACGGCAAGGCTCACCCTTACTTCCGAGTACAACGTCGTAAATACCGTTTCCGCTTCTTGAATGCGTCGAATGCGAGGCACATCGAATTGCGACTAAGCGATGGACGTCCGTTTGTTGGAATCTCCAACGATAGTTGGCTGCTACCGCACGCAATCGAGCGAGATTCGATTTTGATGAGTCCAGCCAAGCGTGCCGATGTCGTCATTGACTTCAGTAAAGTGGATGCGAATGAACTGTACCTAGAGAACATCCTTCTTCAAGGTGACGGACGAGGTCCAGATGGAAAGCTACTTAACCGTGATACACAAATCCCCGGTGTTGGATTGGTAAAATTCATCATCGAAGGGGACCCAGTACCTGGCGATTGCAGTGTGGATGTCGGAACCGAGCTTCGCGAACACATTCCAATCCTCGAAAGTGAAATCGAAGCCACTCGAGTGTTCGAGTTCCATCGTCGCAAAGGCGCATGGCAAATCAACCAAGAGTTTTACGATGAATTTAAATCCAACGCCTGCCCACGAGTTGGTTCAGCAGAACGATGGATCCTCCGTAACACCGCCGGTGGTTGGTGGCATCCCATTCACATCCACTTGGAATCCCACCAGATCCAAAAAATCGACGGCCAGGCTCCACCAGAAGAATGGGCCTACAAGAGCGATGTGTGCATGCTAGGCCCGAATACCGAGGCGGAGATCTTCATGAAGTTCCGTACCTTCACCGGTCCATTCGTGTTCCACTGCCATAACCTGGAACACGAAGACATGCGAATGATGTTCGTCTTTGACCCCATCAAAGACGGTCCTAAATCGAATCAACCTCTTTCTGCTTACTACCCGTAAGCGAACGGTCGGTTTGGACGTTACATCACAAAGGGATAATTTCATGAAAATGAATTTTGCAAAGAAAGCTGGCTGCTGCGTGCTATCGCTCTCCACACTGTGGATGGCGGGGTGCGGGCAGCAGCTTGCGGACCAAGGACAGGAATCGTCCGCAGCTCTAACGGAACTAGAGCAAAAGAACAAAGTCCGAGTCGCATCGCTCTCGACCGATGAATATGAATCGGTAATGGACGCTCGCGTTTCAGACCGGTTTCCGGATATTGAATTAATTGACCATCGAGGTCGTGACTTGCAGTTTTA
>Ga0181563_10000896_pt1 | contig 29173 bp, 27 predicted proteins | sample 011ome_25_FD_133759 | JGI IMG/M metagenome (GOLD analysis project Ga0181563, IMG submission 133759) | Coastal salt marsh microbial communities from the Groves Creek Marsh, Skidaway Island, Georgia - 011512CT metaG (megahit assembly) | ecosystem: Environmental > Aquatic > Marine > Intertidal...
GACCCCTTTTCACCATCGGGATTGACCCAGCGCAGAACCCAAAGGCCAAGGATGAAAAGGATGATGACGGGGATAAAGCCCTTCTGGTTGCTGCCGGTCACGGCCGTGAAGATGGTGATGAGGCCCGGCGCGAGGAAAGCGGTGGCCTTGCCGGTCAGGGCAAATAGGCCGAAAGCCTCGGTTGGGCGTGCAGGGTCCGAGTGGCGCACCATGAGAGACCGCGACGAGGCATAGAGCGAGCCACCCGCACCGCCGATAACGGCGCCGCAGATGTAGAAGATGATGTCGGGGATGCCCGAACCTTCGGCCAGCGGAATCCCCAGAATGCTCTCGCGCGACATTCCGACGATAATGATACAGACGACGACGAGCGCCCAGACAGCAACGCGGATCACGGTCTTTGGCCCGACCCGCTGATCCATAAGGCCGCCCGCCCAAGTGACGATCGCGGCCGCGATGGCGGCGACGATCCCGAAAACGCCGATCTGGATGATCGACCAGTCAAGGACAAGCGCTGCGTAGACACCGCCAAAGGCATAAAGCGCATTCAGAGCATCGCGATAGAGCATCGATCCGAGGAGGAAGCTGCCAAGGCTTTTCCGGCGGAAGATGGCGCGGACTGTCGTCACGAGTTCGGGGATGACCCCCTCGCGGGCAACCGCGCTTCCGGCGGGCTTCGGCACATCGCGCACCCAAAGGAAGAAAGGGATCATGAACACCAGATACCAAACCGCGATGAACGGCCCGACGCTGCGGGTGCCTTCACGCAGATCGGGGTCAAGGCCAAAGAGAGGCGCGGTTCCGAGAAGCGTCACGCCGCTTTCATTTTCCGCCAGAAGCAGAAGCATGATGAAAAGCGAGACAACCCCGCCCCAATAGCCAAAGGCAGAACCAGAGCCACTAACGCGGCCAATTTCGTCGTCCGAGCCCATTGACGGCAGGTACGCATTGACAAAGTTCAGGCCGGACTCCGCTGCGATGAAGCCAACATAGAAGATAACGAGCATCAGGATCAGGTTTGCACCGTCTGGTGCCAGCCCCCAAAGGAATGCCGAGGCGACGACGTAGAGCACCGAAAAGAAGATGATCCAGGGCATCTTGCGCCCCGTCCGGTCAGCCATTACGCCAAGGATTGGAGCTGAAACGGCGATGATAACGCCAGAGATGGTCTGACCCAGCGACCAGAGCCATTGCGAATGAGCCTTGGCCTCTGAAAGCGCTTCGCCTTGCGAAACGAAAAGCTCGGTTGCCACATAGGCGAAATAGGGGCCGAAGACGAAGGTCAGGCCGAGTGTGTAGAAGGGCTGCTGCGCCCAGTCGAAAAACATCCAGCCCCAGATGCGCTTCTTTTGCGATATCGCCATGTCTGCCCCCTCCGCATTTGATCGGATAAGACAGGTAAAGCAGGATTCTGGCAAGGAATCTTGTGGTTAGGCGCCCTGCATCGGGGGCCAGGGGCGCAGGGCTTCGGCTTGAACCCAAGACTTGATCCACTCGGACATCGGCGGCGGGGTAGAGCCATCATGGCCCATCTCGTCGATCACCGCCTTTGGCGCGACGATGCCTTTGGGTCCGACCGTCGCCAATCGCAACAGGACATGACCCGCGCAATCGACTTTGCCCGTCCACATCGACTGTTCGATATAGATGAAACGGTCATCCCATGTGACCAGCCGGCTCTTCATGGTGATGAGCTGAAAGACGGTGATCCGTCGGCGATATCGGGTCGTCGATCCGGCGACTGTCATCCCCCAGCCCTTGCGCTTGAGCGCGGCGTGAAGGCCGCTGACCCAACTCAGCGGAATGCGGCCAAGATCATAGAGCGTGAGGGTTCGGCCGTTATTGAGCTCCATCCAGACATCGAGATCCCATGGCAGGCAGTGATGTTGGCTGACATAGGTCTCGGTCAGGCCGAGCTTGGGCGTCTTTCGCGCCTTGTAAAGCTGCCAGAACATACGTGCGACTGGATACATCGGGCTCTCCGTTTCTGCCGCAGATTGCCGTCCGGGCGGCTGACATCAACTGTAACGTTGCGGCAGGGGATTGCCGCGCGCGCTGGCACTGACTACCTGTGGGCAAACGAAAGGACCAGACCATGCAATCGATCTACGATATTCTGATGCTTGTGATTGGCATCGCCCGGTTTTTCATCTTCGCTCATTTCATAATGAGCTGGCTGATCAGCTTTCAGGTGCTCAACATTCGTCAGCCATTTGTCGAGCAGGTCTGGCATGGTTTGAACAGGCTGCTCGAACCGGTCTATGCGCCGATCCGCAAGGTTGTTCCGGTCATGGGTGGGATGGACCTGACACCGCTCGTTGCGCTGGTAGGCCTCGAGATCATCCGCATCGTCCTGATGAACAACGTAGCAATGTTCTACTAAGGCGAAGCCTGCTTGCCCCTGGGGCCTGCTTGTGTGACTCTGCCCGCCAACAAGAGCAGTTTCACCAATAGGCCCCTTCCGCATGAGCGCTGCCACGCTTCTACGCGATGTATTCGGATTCGACGCCTTCCGCCCCGGTCAGCAGGACATCGTGGCCGCGGTCACGGCTGGCCGCAATACGCTTGCCATCATGCCAACCGGCGGGGGCAAGTCTCTGTGCTTCCAACTCCCGGCGCTAGTGCGCGATGGGGTGACGGTGGTGATCTCGCCGCTCATTGCCCTCATGCGCGATCAGGTGCGCGGGCTGCGCGAGGCGGGGGTTGAGGCCGGGGCGCTGACCTCGGGTAATACGCCGGAAGAAACCGATGCCGTCTGGGAGGCGCTTGAGGCGGGGCGACTCAAGCTCCTCTACATGGCGCCCGAGCGGCTCGCCGCCGGCGGCGTGCCGCAGATGCTCAACCGCGCGGGCGTGACGCTGATCGCCGTGGACGAGGCGCATTGCGTCAGCCAATGGGGCCACGATTTCCGCCCCGATTACCTCCGCATCGGCGATCTGCGCCGCGATCTGGACGTGCCGCTTGCCGCCTTCACCGCCACCGCCGACGCCGAAACGCGGGCCGAGATTATTGAAAAGCTATTTGGCGGGGCCGAGCCCGAGGTGTTCCTCCACGGCTTCGACCGGCCCAACATCCACTTGTCCTTTGCCGTCAAGGACGGCCCTCGCCAACAGATCTTGCGCTTTGCCGAGGCGCGGCGCGGGCAATCAGGGATTGTCTATTGCGGCACACGCGCCAAGACCGAGGTCTTGTCGCAGGCTTTGCGCGAGGCGGGGCATAACACCGCCCACTACCACGGCGGGATGGAGGCCGAGGACCGCCGCATCACCGAGGCGCGGTTTCAACAGGAGGATGGCCTCATCGTCGTTGCCACCGTCGCCTTCGGGATGGGGATCGATAAGCCCGATATCCGCTGGGTCGCTCATGCCGACCTCCCCAAGTCCATCGAGGCCTACTATCAGGAAATCGGCCGCGCCGGCCGTGATGGCGCGCCGGCCGAGGCGTTCACCCTCTTTGGCCCCGACGATATCCGCTTTCGTCGCCAGCAGATCGATGAGGGTCTCGCCCCGCCCGAGCGGCGGATGGCCGATCACGGGCGGCTCAATGCACTCCTTGGGTTGGCTGAGGCGCTTGATTGCCGTCGCCATTCGCTCCTCCAATATTTCGGCGAAGAGGTTGTGCACTGTGGCAACTGCGATCTGTGCGACAAGCCCGCCGAAGTTTTCGATGGGACAGAGCCTGTCCGCATGGCCCTTTCCGCCGCGCTGCGCACCGGCGAAAGGTTTGGCTCGGGCCACCTGATCGACATCCTTCTGGGTGGCGAGACCGACAAGGTCCGACAGAATGGCCACGATAGCCTGCCAACATTCGGAGTGGGCAAAGCCTATGACCGGCGTCAATGGCAGGCGATATTCCGGCAGATGATGGGGCACGACCTCATCCGCCCCGATCCCGAGATGCACGGCGGCCTGCGGATGACCGACCGCGCCCGCCCGATCCTGCGCGGCGAGGAGACGATCCAGCTGCGAGCCGATACGATCCGCGCGGCCAAGGGCGCGGGACCGAAGGTCAGGATGCTGGTCAGCGACGAGGACGCGCCGCTCCTCTCGGCGCTCAAGGCCAAGCGGCGGGCGCTGGCCGAGGCGGCGGGCGTTCCCGCCTATATCATTTTCAACGACAAGACATTGATCGAGATGGCGGAAACCCGCCCCGCGACTATCGACCAAATGGCGCGGGTAAGTGGCGTGGGGGCAAAGAAGCTCGAACACTACGGCGCGGCATTTCTCGAGGTGATCGCTGGCGAGACCGAGACGTTGCATCCAAGGCGCCGCAAGCTTGCGGGGAAAGAGGCCGGAACGGTCTATGATCAGCTGCTTGACGCCCAGACCGCCCTCTCGCGCGGCGAGGACGGCACCGGAAAGCCAATGAGCTGTTCCGCCTCGGTGCTGGCCCGCCTCGCGGAGGCGCGGCCCGCCGATCTCGGTGCGGTCGAGCGGATTATCGGCGCCCGCCATGCCGAACGTTTCGGCCCCGCCTTCCTTGAGATTCTGCGAAACGGTTGAACCTGTGTCTCAGTCTGCTAGCACTCGGCCGCAAAGGAGACAGCCATGCTCGTTGTGATCTCACCCGCCAAGGCACTTGATTTCTCGCCCGTTCCACACGCGCCGACCGAGCCCGCCTATCGGACCGAGGCCGCTCGGCTTGCTAAGACCGCCCGCAATCTGACGCTGGGCGATCTGAAAAAGCTCATGAGCATTTCCGACGATCTCGCCCGCCTCAACCGCGACCGGTTTCGCGATTTTCAGGACGAGCCTGCCGCTGAGGCCATCAAGCCTGCGGCCTTTGCCTTTGATGGCGATACCTACACGGGCCTCGACGCCGGAACCCTGTCGGAAGACGAGCTGCGCTGGGCGCAGGGGCATTTGCGGATTCTATCGGGGCTTTATGGCCTTCTCCGCCCGCTCGACGGCATTCAGCCCTACCGACTTGAGATGGGCAGCCGCCTGAAAACGCGGCGAGGCAAGAACCTGTATGAGTATTGGGGCGAGAGCCTGTCGAAAGAGCTGGTGCGCCTCGGAGCCGAGGCGGGGACCGATACCCTCGTCAACTGCGCCAGTCAGGAATATTTCGGTGCGGTGGATAACAAGGCGCTCAAGCTGCGGGTGATCACGCCGCAATTTTTGGAAGTGAAGAACGGCCAGCCGCGCATCGTCTCGTTCTTTGCCAAACAGGCCCGCGGCGCGATGGCCCGCTATATCGTCGACAACCGGCTGACCGATCCCGAGGCTCTTAAGGACTTCGGGTCCGGAGGCTATGCCTACGACGCCGATCTGTCCGAGGGAGACCGCCTCGTGTTTCTACGCGAGGGCTAGAGCCGCTCGATCGCCAGCGCGATGCCCTGACCGCCGCCGATGCACATGGTGATAAGGCCGCGTTTGCCGCCAGTGCGCTCGAGCTCATACATCGTCTTGACCGTGATGATCGCACCTGTCGCGCCAACCGGATGACCAAGGGCAATCGCACCGCCGTTGGGGTTGACGATGGCCGGATCGAAGCCGAGCTCTTTCGACACCGCGAGCGCCTGAGAGGCGAAGGCTTCGTTGGATTCGATCACGTCGAAATCGCTGGCTTTGAGGCCGGTGCGCTGAAGCAACAGCTTCACCGCCGGAACCGGCCCGATCCCCATGACCTCGGGGCGCACGCCTGCATGGGCATAACCAAGCACGCGGAACTTGGGCGTCAGACCTGCCCTTTCGGCCGCATCGGCGCGGGCCAAAACGACCGCCGCTGCACCGTCATTGAGGCCGCTGGCGTTGCCTGCCGTCACGGAGCCGTCCTTCTCGAAGACAGCGCGCAGGCCGGAGAGCGCTTCTGCGGTGGTCGGTTTGGGATGTTCGTCGATGACGAAATCAACTGCCTCGCGCCGGACCTTCACCGGAACCGGAACGATCTGATCCTTGAAATAGCCCGCCGCTATCGCTGCCGCCGCCCGCTTCTGGCTTTCAAGGGCGAACTCGTCCTGCATCTGGCGGGTGATGTCATGCTCGCGGGCAACGTTTTCGGCGGTAACGCCCATGTGCCCCGTGCCAAAGGGGCAGTGCAGCGCACCGAGCATCATGTCGAGCGTGCGGATATCGCCCATCTTCGCGCCCCAGCGCTGGTCAGGGACGATATAGGGCGCGCGGCTCATGCTTTCCGACCCGCCGGCAAGGGCGAAATCGGCATCGCCCAGCATCAGCGACTGCACCATCGATACGATGGCCTGAACGCCCGAGCCGCAGAGGCGATTGACGTTCATCGCCGGGGTTGAATTGGGCACGCCCGCCTGCATCGAGGCGACACGGCCGAGATACATATCACGCGGCTCTGTGTTGATCACCTGTCCGAAGGCCACCTGCCCGATCTGGCCGCCTTCGACCCCCGCCCGTTCGAGCGCGGCCTTGGCAACGATGGTGCCCATCTCGATGGGCGAGGTGCCGGCAAGGCTGCCGCCAAAGGCGCCGATGGCGGTGCGGGCGCCGGAGAGGATGACGATGTCGGACATGAGGGTCTCCTGAGATGAGTCGGGATGCACTCTAGCGATCCAGTCCGATCGGTAAAGAAAGACGTCCCGTCACAAGGCAAAGCGCCCGCTGTTGCATTTCCCGGCGATTGGTGTCTTTTCCAAAACACAGATAGCGGAGTTTTCATGTCGAGCGATTTTCTAAAATCGATCCAAGAGACCCTTGCGGGGATCGAGGCCGAGGGCCTTTACAAGCGCGAACGGCTGATCACCTCGCCGCAAGGCGGGCGGGTCGAGGTGGGCGGGCGCGAGGTGATCAACCTCTGCGCCAACAATTATCTGGGCCTTGCCAATCATCCTGCGCTGGTCGCTGCGGCGGAAAAGGCGATGCAAGACCACGGCTATGGCATGGCCTCGGTCCGGTTCATCTGCGGCACGCAGGATTTGCACCGGCAGCTTGAATAGCGCCTCGCCGCCTTCCTCGGCCATGACGATGCGATCCTTTTCGCCGCCTGTTTCGATGCCAACGGCGCGCTTTTCGAGCCGCTTCTGGGGCCGGAAGATGCGGTGATCTCTGACGCGCTCAACCATGCCTCTATCATCGATGGCATCCGCCTGTGCAAAGCGCATCGCTATCGTTTCGCCAATTCATACATGGATGATCTCGAGGCCCAGCTGAAACAGGCCCGCGCCGATGGCGCACGGCATATCATGATCGCGACCGATGGCGTTTTCTCGATGGACGGCTATCTTGCCAAGCTTCCCGAAATTCGCGCCTTGGCTGACAAGTATGAAGCGCTCTTGATGGTTGATGATTGCCACGCCACCGGCTTCATGGGGCCGAAAGGGGCTGGCACGCCCGCACATTTCGGGGTCCGCGCAGATGTGATTACCGGCACGCTGGGCAAGGCCCTTGGCGGGGCGCTGGGCGGCTATATCGCCGGGCCGCAGCCCGTGATCGACCTCCTGCGCCAGCGCGCGCGGCCCTATCTCTTCTCCAACGCTCTTCCGCCCGCGGTGGTCGCCGCCGGCCTCGCCGCGCTTGATCTCGTTGAGGCGGGGGATGATCTTCGTGCCCGCCTGTTCGAGAACGCAGCCTATTGGCGGGCGGGGCTTGAAGCAGCGGGCTTTGACCTTTTGCCGGGCGAGCACCCGATCATCCCTGTGATGCTCTATGAGGCCCCCCTTGCCCAGAGAATGGCGGCCCGCCTCTTCGAGCTTGGGGTCTATGTCTCGGGCTTTTTCTTTCCCGTGGTCCCCAAGGGCCGCGCCCGCATCCGCACCCAGATGAACGCGGCCCTGACCCGCGCCGACCTTGATGAAGCTCTCGCTGCTTTTGCAAAGGCGGGCCGCGATTCCGGAGTTTTGAAATGACCAACCAGATGAAAGCTCTGGCCAAGACCAAGCCCGAACCCGGCCTGTCGATGATCCACGCACCGGTTCCCGAAATCGGGCCGGATGACGTTCTCATCAAGATCAACAAGACTGGCATTTGCGGCACCGATATTCATATCTGGAACTGGGACGCTTGGGCCGAGCGCACTGTGCCGGTGCCGCTCATCACCGGCCATGAATTCGCGGGCGAGATCGTCGAGATCGGCCGCAATGTCGAAGGGCTTGAGATCGGCCAGCGCTGTTCGGGCGAGGGGCATCTTATCGGCAAGAAAAGCCGACAGAGCCGCGCTGGCAAGTTTCACCTCGATCCTGCGACGCGCGGCATTGGCGTGAACGAGCAGGGCGCCTTCGCGCAGTATCTTAAGCTTCCCGCCTTCAACGTGGTCCCGCTGCCCGACGCCATCGACGACGAGATCGGCGCGATCCTTGATTCCTTGGGAAATGCTGTCCACACGGCGCTGAGTTTTGATCTGGTGGGCGAAGACGTTCTGATCACTGGCGCCGGCCCTATCGGCATCATGGCCGCCGCCGTTGCCCGCCATGTGGGCGCGCGCCATGTGGTGATCACCGACATTAACCAAGACCGGCTCGATCTTGCCGCGCGAGTAGCGGATGTGGTTCCTGTGAATGTCGCCAAGCAGGATCTCAAAGAGGTCGAGACCGGCCTGAAGATGAAAGAGGGCTTTGACGTGGGCCTCGAGATGTCGGGCAACCAACAGGCGCTCGATCAGATGGTGGAGAACCTCGTCATGGGCGGGCGGATTGCCCTTCTCGGTATCCCGCCGGGCAAATCGCCGGTGGATTGGAGCCGCATCGTTTTCAAGGCGATCACCATCAAGGGCGTCTATGGCCGCGAGATTTTCGAGACCTGGTACAAGATGATTGCCATGCTGGAAAACGGGCTCGATGTGCGCGGGGTGATCACCCACCGGTTCAAGGTCGATGATTTCGTTCAAGGCTTTGACGCGATGCGCGGAGGCTCCTCGGGCAAGGTTGTTCTCGACTGGACTTGACCCGTTTCCCGGTCCTGTCAGACTGCGCTGGTCTGGCTGGGGGGCTGGGATGACGACATTCGCCTCGAATACTCTCCGTTTTATCCGTGTCGCGGCGGCGTTCTTCTGCATTGGCAAAGCTCTGCCGATCGTGGTCATTGCCGTCTTGGAGGCCATGACATGAGCGACCTGCCTGTCATGTTGATCGTGCAGGGCGCCGTGTTTCTTCTTTGGGCGCTTTTGGCCGTGCGTATCCTCTTCCATCTGCGCGGACGTGCGCGGGATCTTGCGGGCCATATGGTGCCGCGCCCCTCGGAGTGGATCGCCGCCACCGAAGAGTGGCTGGCTGATGGGGACGAGGCCAATGTCCGCCGCGTTCTCTTGTTGCTTAGTGTCATCCTCGTTGGCCTGAGCCTGTGGGGCCGCTTCCGATAGGCGCGGCGCTCTGCCGCTGGCTCTGGTGAAGGGCGCAAAGCGGGCCTATATGCGCCCCATGCAACGCACCATTCCCCTGACCCGTGATCTCGTTCTGATCGGTGGCGGCCATAGCCACGCCCTCGTTTTGCGGATGTGGGGGATGAACCCGCTGCCCGGCGTGCGGGTGACGGTGATCAACCCGCTGCCCACCGCGGCCTATTCGGGGATGCTCCCTGGCTTTGTTGCGGGTCACTACACGCGCGAACAGCTGGACATCGATCTGGTGCGCCTTGCCCGCTTTGCTGGGGCGAGGGTCATCATCGGTGCGGCCGAGGGGATCGACACCGAAAAGCGCGAGGTGCGGATCGCTGGGCAAGCGCCCGTGGCCTACGATGTCGCCTCGATTGACGTAGGGATCACCTCCGAGATGCCCGCGCTGAAGGGCTTCCCCGAGCACGGCATTCCCGCCAAGCCCCTCGCCGAATTTGCCGCCAAGTGGGATGCGTATCGGACCACGGCAAAAGAGCCCAAAGTCGCCGTCATCGGCGCAGGGATCGCGGGGGCCGAGTTGGCTATGGCGATGGCCCATGCGCTGAAGGATCGGGTCGGAAAGGTCACGCTGATCGACAAGGCGGGCGCCCTGCCGGGGATGACCGACAAGGCGCGCGCCAAGGTCTTGGCGGCAATGGCCGAAGTCGGGGTCGAGCTGATTGAGAACGCACCGATTGCTTCGGTCGGCGCTGATGGTGTCCGGCTGGAGGACGGGCGGCTCGTTGAGGCAGCGTTCATTAACGGCGCCGCCGGTGCGCGGCCGCATGACTGGATCGCAGCCACGGCGCTTGATCTTATCGAGGGCTATATCGCCGTGGGGCCGACCCTGCGGTCGAGCGATCCGGCGATCTTTGCCACAGGCGATTGCGCCCACATGACCCACGCGCCGCGCCCCAAGGCGGGCGTCTATGCCGTCCGGCAAGCACCGATCCTCTATCACAATCTGCGCGCGGCCTTGGCCGAGAAGGGCCAGATGCGCCCCTACCGGCCGCAGCGCGATTATCTAAAACTCGTCTCGCTTGGCCGCCGCTCGGCCCTTGCCGACAAGTTCGGCACCGCCGCGCGCGGGCCGCTCCTGTGGCTGTGGAAAGACCGGATCGACCGCAAATTCATGGCGATGCTCGACGAGCTGCCGGCGATGCCGGTGCCGCCGCTGCCCAAAGAGATCGCCTCCGGTGCCCGCGAGGCGCTGGGCGACAAGCCGATGTGCGGCGGCTGCGGCGCCAAGGTCGGGCGCGGGGCGCTGCGCAATGCGCTCGCCAGCCTTCCGTCGACAACGCGCAACGATGTGACCCCGCTCCCGGGTGACGATGCCGCGCTTCTGACGACCGGCGGCGTGCAGCAGGTGATGACCACCGACCACCTGCGCAGCATGACCAACGACCACGCATTGATGACGCGTATCGCGGCTGTTCACGCGCTGGGCGATATCTGGGCTATGGGGGCAACGCCGCAAGTCGCAACGGTCAACGTCATCCTGCCGCGGATGTCGACTGCGCTTCAGGAGCGCACCATGCGCGAGATTATGGGTGCGGCGCACGAGGTGATCTCTGGCGCAGGCGCGGCGATTGTCGGTGGCCATTCCTCGATGGGTGATGAGCTGACGATCGGATTTACCCTCACTGGCCTTTGTGACCGCAAACCGATCACCCTTGGTGGCGCAAAAGCCGGCGATGCGCTGATCCTGACCAAGCCCGTCGGTTCCGGAGTCTTGATGGCGGCGGAAATGGCGGGGATTGCGCCGGGGGGCGATGTTGTGGCGGCCTATGCGCAGATGCTCCAGCCGCAAGGGCTTGCCTCGGAAATCCTAGGCAAGGCTCATGCCATGACCGACCTGACGGGCTTTGGCCTTGCCGGGCATCTCGAGGGCATCTGCGAGGCTTCGGGCGTTGCCAGTGAAATTGATCTGGATGCCTTGCCGCTGATGCAGGGGGCGCTTTCGCTTTCCGAGAAAGGCGTGCGCTCGACGCTCTACCCCGACAACGTGGCGGGCGCGGGGGTTGTGACTGGCCGCTCGGGGCCATTGGCTGATCTGATGTTTGATCCGCAGACGGCGGGTGGCCTTTTGGCTGCGGTTCCGGCTGACAAGGCCGATGAGCTGGTCAAGAAACTCTGGGTCGCGGGCTATCCCGCAGCGCGGATTGGGCGGCTCCTGGATGGGCCGCCGGCGATCACGCTGATCTGACGATCTCGGCCACTTGCCGCGCTGCCTCGTCTAACGCCTCTGCGTCGAGGCTATTGGCGGTGACGGTTCCGATCCGCTCCGGCTCGTGCACGGCGCGCGATTTGGCATAGGCGGGATCATAGTGATCGGCCATAAGCGCGGCGGCCAGATCGATCATCCTGCCTTCTTCTAAAAGCGCCTCCCAGCGATTGACGGTCTCATGCCCTCGATGCTGGCGGATCGGCTGGAGCTTGCGCTTGAGCGCCTCTGGTTCGGCGATCACATCGGCATAAGCGCGGGTCAGATATTCGGCCCGCGCAGAGAGGGGCGCCGTGATTTCGATCCGCGGTGCGGCGCACATGGCTGCCCACACCGAAGGCGGCACGATCAGCTTGCCGATCTTGCTGCTTTCCGCCTCGACAACGACAGGCTTCGCCGGATCAAGGCGAACGAGCGCGCAGGCGATGGCACTTTCAAAGGCTTTCTGGCTTGGCTGGTCGTCGCTAAACCCGCCAAGCAGCGAGCCGCGATGATGCGCGAGCCCCTCAAGATCAAGCGTCTGAACACCGAGATCCGGCAGGCGGCGGAGGATGTCGCTCTTGGCGGTTCCGGTGTAGCCATCGATCAGGATCAAACGGTGTGGCAGGGGCTCGTCATAGACGACGCGATGCACAAGCCTCCGGTAGGCCTGATAGCCACCCTTGATCTTGTCGGTGCGCCAGCCGATCTGGGCTAGGATGCTGGAAAAGCTGCCCGAGCGCTGCCCGCCGCGCCAGCAATAGACGAGGGGCCGCCAGCTTCCGTCGCGGTCCGCCATATGCTGCTCGATCGCATCCGCCGCATTGCGGGCCACCATCGCGGCACCGATCTTCTTGGCTTCGAAAGCGCTGACTCTTGTGTATTTCGTGCCGACCTCGGCGCGCTGCTCGTTTGTCAGGGCCGGCATATTCACAGCGCCGGGAATATGGTCGAGCGCATATTCGGCGGGCGAGCGCACGTCGATCAGTGTGTCAAAGCCGTGGTTCAAAAGATCGGCGAGGGTTTCAAATTCCTGGGGCATGGCTGGCGCCCCTATTGCCCGAGGACGAGCGGCATGAGCTGCACGCGGCCATTGCCTGTCAGAAGCCAGCAATCGCGACCTTCGATCGCAGCGGGGATCAGCGGACGCCCAAAGCCTGCACCGCCATCAAGATTGAGCCGGTTGCCATAGTGGCAGGGAAAATCGAGCGAGGTGTGACCATGCACGATCAGCTTGCCGTGATCGCGCGGATCGTCGAGCCAGCCTTTGCGAATCCAGATGAGGTCGTCCTCGTCTTGCCGCGCCATCTCGATCCCCGGCCGGATGCCAGCATGAACGAAAATCTGCGCGTCGGTCTCATGCCAGAGCGGGCGGCTATCGAGGAAGTCGAGGTGCGCCTCGGGGACGGCACGTCGCGCGGCCTGAACGATCTCGTCCTGATCCGAGAGGGACTCGGCAAAGACGCCATAGGAGGCAAGGGTCGTGGTGCCGCCAAGCGTTGGATGCAGCCATGTGTTGCCCGAGCTGACGCGGGTATCTGTTGCCGATCCGTAGCGGACAAAACGGGCAAACATCCGGTCGTGGTTGCCGCGCAGCACGGTCCAGTCACGGCCTGATTTGACACCTTCGATCAACCGCTCGATCACCCCGCGGCTATCGGGGCCACGGTCGGTATAATCGCCGAGGAACACGACCTTGGCCTTGCGGCCGCCATCCTGCTCGATCAGGCGCAGCGCCTCGTCAAGCTGGCCAAGCTGGCCGTGGATATCGCCGATAGCATAGATCATCAGGGGCCGCCTTTCGTCCCGCGCCGCATAGCACAGGCATCAGGGGCCGAAAACGCCGAAGTTCTGTCAGCTCGCTTCGGGATCGGGCAGGAAGGTATAGGAATGGGCGTTGATGTCGCCGCTCCAACGCCAGATCGCCACAAACCCCTCAGGCCCGGCGCGGAAGGCATGGGGCATTCGCGAGGGATGATGGATCACATTGCCCGCGCCGCGAATCCGGCGATCATCGCCGGCGATCCAGTCGGCAGAGCCCGCGACGATGGCATAGGTCTCATCCGCGTCGTGATTGTGTAGGCGGTAATAGGTGCCGGCCCGCTGAAAGAGGAGGCCCGCTCGGAACCGGCGCGAGGGCATCGGGCCATCGGGATCAAGAAGAGTTGCGACGGCGATCATTGACGCCTCCCGCTTGAGCATTCGGGTCTCGACGGGATTGGTGCCCCAAGGCGTCATCGGGATCGCGGCCCCGATTGCGGCGGCACAGGGATGGGCCGAAGTTGCGAGGCAAGCGCGAAGTTCTGCTTCTAGGGTCATAGGGGGGTGGTTCAAGCCGTCGGGCCAATGACCGGCGATCAGCTCCTGCCCTGTCATAACTGCGTCGTCACGGCCTTCGGTTGCGAAAATGGCGGCCATCTCGCGGGCCAGATCCGAGATTGGGGAGGATGCAAGCATGGCGGTCTCGCGCATAGGTCGATGCGTGAGATTTCCGCCGCAAGCCACGGATGGTCTGATCGCTTTGCGACCTAGAACATCCTGAATTGGCCACTGGAACGAAAAGCGCCGCCAGAGGGCTGGCGGCGCTTCTAGGTCTTGGATGTTGATCAGTTCACGTCAAACGTCAGCGGTTTGACCTGCTTGAAGAGGCCAGTGGCATTGAGCTCTGCCAGTGCCGCCGCTGGCAGCGGCTCGTCAACATAGAGAAGGGCGATCGCTTCGCCACCACGGGCGGCGCGGCCAAGGGTAAAGTTGGCGATATTGACGCCGTTGCGGCCCATGGTCTGGCCGAGCGTGCCGATGATGCCCGGCACGTCCTCGTTGGTGGTGTAGAGCATATGCGCACCGATCTCGGCGTCGATGTTGATGCCTTTGATCTGGATGAATCGCGGCTTGCCGTCGCTGAACACGGTGCCGGCGATTGAACGCTCGCGCTCGGCAGTCACAACGGTGACCTTCACATAGCCTTCAAAGGTGCCCGACTGGTCCTGATTGGTCGTCGAGATCTTGATCCCGCGCTCTTTGGCGATCACTGGCGCACTGACCATGTTCACGTCGGGGTTGGCCTTCTTCATGATTCCGGCGATCACCGCGCAATTGAGCGCGGCGAGGTTCATCGACGAGACAACGCCATCATAAAGGATGTTGATCGCGGTGATCGGCTCGTCGGTCATCTGGCCGATAAAGTTGCCGAGGTGGCCCGCCAGCTTGACCCACGGCCCCATAACCTTGGCCTCTTCGGCAGTGATCGAGGGCATATTGATCGCGTTGGTGACAGCGCCGGTCAGAAGATAGTCTGCCATCTGCTCGGCCACCTGAAGCGCCACGTTTTCCTGCGCCTCGGTGGTGGCGGCGCCAAGGTGCGGCGTGACGACGACGTTGGGCAGGTTGAACAGCGGGCTGTCGGTCGCGGGTTCAACAGCAAAAACGTCAAAGGCCGCTCCGGCGACATGGCCCGATTTCAGCGCTTCGGCCAGCGCGTCCTCATCGACAAGGCCGCCGCGGGCGCAATTGACGATGCGGACACCTTTCTTGAGCTTGGAGATATTTTCGGCCGAAAGGATGTTGCGCGTCTGATCGGTCAGCGGGACGTGCAGAGTGATGAAGTCGGCGCGGTGCAAAAGGTCTTCAAGCTCGACCTTCTCGACGCCGATATCGGTCGCGCGTTCTTCCGAGAGGAAGGGATCATAGGCGATCACCTTCATCTTGAGGCCGCGGGCGCGGTCGCAGACGATCGAGCCGATGTTGCCCGCGCCGATGACGCCAAAGGTCTTGCCGGTCAGCTCGACCCCCATGAAGCGCGATTTCTCCCACTTGCCGGCATGGGTCGAGGTGCTGGCCTCGGGGATTTGGCGGGCGACGGCCATCATCATGGCGATGGCGTGCTCGGCGGTGGTGATCGAATTGCCGAAGGGTGTGTTCATCACGATGATGCCCTTCTTCGTGGCGGCGGGGATATCGACGTTGTCGACCCCGATGCCCGCCCGGCCGATCACCCGCAGGTTGGCTGCTTTTTCGATCAGCTTTTCGGTGGCCTTGGTGGCCGAACGGATCGCGAGGCCGTCATACTGGTCGATGACGGCAAGTAGGGCGTCCTTGTCTTTGCCTAGGGCGGGCTGAAAATCGACCTCGATCCCGCGGTCGCGGAAGATCTGGACAGCGGCATCCGACAGGGCATCGGAGATGAGAACTTTGGGGGCCATGGTTTGGTCCTTCGTTGGGGCGGCGGGGCAAGCCCCGCCCTAAATGAGAAAATTCGGGTTCGGATCGGGTAGGGCGGGGTTTACCCCGCCATACCCTCAGGCCGCTTGCAGCAGCGCTTCGATCTCGGTCTGATAGGCCCATTCGAGCCAAGGCAGCATCGCCTCGATGTCCGAGGTCTCGACGGTCGCGCCGCACCAGATACGAAGGCCGGCGGGCGCATCGCGGTAGGCGCCGATATCGAGCGCGATCTTCTCGGCCTCAAGCCGTTTGGCCACGGCCTTGGCGAAAGAGGCGCCATCGGCAATGCGCGGATCGGTGAACTTCAGGCACACGCTGGTGTTCGACCTCGTCGCCTTGTCTTCGGCGAGGTTGTCGATCCAATCGCGGCTGGCGCAGAAATTCCAGATCGCGCGGGCGTTGGCATCGGCGCGGTGCTTGAGGGCATCCAGGCCGCCAATGGATTTGCCCCATTTCAGCGCGAAGAGATAATCCTCGACCGCCAGCATCGACGGCGTGTTGATCGTCTCGCCTTGAAAGATGCCTTCGATCAGCTTGCCCTTCGAGGTCATGCGGAAAATCTTGGGCAAGGGCCAGGCCGGAGTATAGCTTTCGAGGCGTTCAACCGCGCGGGGGCTGAGAACCAGCATCCCGTGCGCGGCCTCGCCGCCCATGACCTTCTGCCACGAGAAGGTGACGACATCGAGCTTGTCCCACGGCAGATCCTGCGCGAAGGCGGCGCTTGTGGCATCGCAGATGGTCAGGCCCTTGCGATCCGCGGGGATCACCTCGCCCGAAACCACGCGCACGCCCGAGGTCGTGCCGTTCCATGTGAAGACAACGTCGTTGTCATAATCGAGCGCCGAGAGATCGACGATCTTGCCATAATCGGCGGTTTGGACCTTGGCGGGAATCTTGAGCTGCTTGACCACATCGGTCGCCCAACCGGCGCCGAAACTTTCCCAGGCGGCGATCTCGACTGGGCGCTCACCCAGAAGCGACCAGAGCGCCATCTCGACAGCGCCGGTATCCGAGGCCGGAACGATGCCGACGCGGTAATTGGCGGGGATGCCGAGGATCTCGGCCGTCAGGTCGATCGCTTCCTTGAGCTTGGCTTTACCAACGCCCGCGCGATGCGAGCGGCCGAGCGGCGCGTCTGCCAGTGCTTCGAGCGTCCATGTCGGGGGTTTGGCGCAGGGGCCGGAAGAGAACCGCGGATTGACCGGCCGCGATGCCGGTTTGGTCAGTGCCATTTCTGATATCCTCACAGATATATGCCCCTCGTTGGGGAGGGGTGTCCCACGGATGGGGATATCGGGGGGCGGTGCGGCCCACAATGGCCAAAATGACGCAAGAGCGGCTGTTTCCGCCGCGAATGCGACGCCGAATGGCTACTATAGGAAACTTTGCTGCTCGTTCGGGGGCGATTGCACCTGCTGGCCCGCTTGGAATCCCAAAGTCGTTCAGGCATTAGGCGCGGAAGCCAAGACCGGAGCCGCCATGTTCGCTGTCACCCTTCTCACGAGCCCCGCCAACCCCTCGCTCGAGGCGCCGCTTGTCGAGTCGCTCCGCAATGCTTGGGGCGGCGGTGGGGCCCAGTGGCTCGCGGCGGGTGAGGCGGCAGAGTTCGTCGTGCCGCAGATGCCGGGGAACCGCTGGGACGTGTGGGAGAGCCTGCAGGGGCAAGGTGTCGATCTGGTGATCCAGCCCGAAGCGGGCCGCCGCAAGAAGATGCTTCTCGCCGACATGGACAGCACGATGATCGAGCAGGAATGCATCGACGAACTGGCCGCCGAAGCGGGCGTGGGTGAGCGCGTGGCTGCGATCACCGCGCGGGCGATGAACGGCGAGTTGGATTTCGAGGCGGCGTTGAAAGAGCGGGTCGGGCTTTTGCAGGGCCTGCCGGAAAACGTGATCGACGCGGTTCTGGAAAGCCGGATCACCTTCATGCCCGGCGGCAAGGAGTTGGTATCAACGATGCGGGCCGCGGGGGCCTATGCGGCGCTTGTCTCGGGCGGGTTTACGGCCTTCACAGGCCGTGTCGCCGCCTCGCTCGGCTTTGACGAAAACCGCGCCAATACGCTTTTGGCCGAGGCGGGGCAACTCACGGGCAAGGTCGCCATGCCGATCCTCGGGCGCGAGGCCAAGGTGCAGGCGCTGCACGAGATCACCGCGCGGCTCGGCCTTGCCGCCTCAGACGTTCTGGCGGTGGGCGATGGCGCGAACGATCTTGGGATGCTGGGCCTTGCCGGAACCGGCGTGGCGCTGCACGCCAAGCCCTCGGTTCAGGCCCAATGCGATATCCGCATCAACCACGGCGACCTGACAGCGCTTCTCTATATTCAGGGTTACGCCCGCGCTGAATTCGCGGTCTAGGCCAGCGCCGCCGCCGGACGAACGCCCGCCGCATGGATGCCGCGCCGGTTGTGGATCGGCGCATGGATGCGGGCGCGGGCGGCGGGATGGTGCGGATCGAGAACGCCCACGCGCACCAGAAGCGAGGCCATCACGCATTCGCTGGCGCGGGTCGCGCCATCGGCGATCTTCAGCGCAATGCCGATCTTCTTTTCGGGCACGATTGCGATGAAAACGCCCTCCGCCCCGGTCTTGATCGCAACACGGCCATCCATCGCGCGCATAAGCTCCGTGCAGGCGCGGCCTTCGCCAGCGACCAGCTCGGGGTGCTTCCGCATCGCGACAGTCAGACGCGCGGCGGCTTTGGAGCGCACATCGCTGCGTTCGTGGGCGGTGGAATAGAATGCCATCGCGCGGCCGAGGCCATGCAAGCTCATCGCAAAGTTGGGCGCCGAGCAACCGTCGATGCCGTAGCCGGCGCTCTCTTCTCCAGTCAGGCTCTCGGTCGCTTCGCGGACCATCATCTGAATGGGGTGGGCCGGATCGACATATTCGGCATCGCCGCCGATATGCTTGTTGAGCGTGAGAAAGCCCGAATGTTTGCCCGAGCAGTTGTTGTGCACTTGGCAAACCGGATCGCCCGAACAGGCCATCTCGTCGCGGTATTCCTGATCGCGCGACGGCTCGGGGCCGCAGCGGAGCGCATCGTCGGTCAGGCCGAGGTCGGCAAGCCAGCGGTTGACGTGACCGACGTGGAGCTTCGCGCCCTGATGGCTGGCGCAGGCGAGGGCAAGCTGGCTCGAGGTGAGGCCAAAGGCATCCGCTGCGCCGCTTTCGATCAGCGGGATCGCCTGCAGCATCTTCGAGGACGAACGCGGAAAGATGATCGTCTCTGGCACGCCCCAAGCCTCGAGGATCTCGCCATCGGCGCCGACGATGACCGCATGGCCAAGATGCACGCTTTCCAGAAGATCGCCCCGCCAGGTTTCGACAAGTTCAACAGCGCCGGTCATTCGATAGGGGTTCCTTGCTTTGGCGGTATTCCGCGCAGGATTGTGACCCAATGGGGCTTTCCCAGTAGGTGGATTTCTTGTTATCTCTAGCGGTATCGAGTTGGAACCCGCCCTTCCAGTCAAAAGATGCCAAAGAATGCATCGGGACAGAGGGCGAAAGAGGCAAGCGCAGCTGGAGGCTGTTACATGAGATTTATCGTTGCGGGCGTGGTGGCACTAAGTGCCGCGCTAAGCTGGTCGGGCGCGGCCTTTGCACAGGAATCGTCTAACCGCGTTCAGGCAAGCACTGACTGGAGCGTCTTTGTCGAGAGCAATCCCAAGGAATGCTGGGCGGTTTCGGCACCCAGGGAAACGGTCAACACCCGTGACGGAAATGTTGTCTCGGTGCTCCGCAGCGATATCCTGCTTTTCGTTTTCTATCTGCCCGGTGAGGGCGTGAGCGGTCAGCTCGCCTTTACCGGCGGCTATTCTTTCGCGGGCGGCTCGACCGTCGAGCTTGATGTAGATGGGACCAAATACGCGCTTTTCACCGAAGGCGAATGGGCATGGGCCGCCAAGCCCGAAGATGATGCCACCATCGTCGCGGCGATGAAGAAAGGCTCTTCGGCAACGCTCGTCGCCCGCTCGGGCCGCGGCACCGTGACCACCGACAAATTCTCGCTTAGCGGCTTTACCGCTGCCGTCACCGAGGCCGCGAACCGCTGCAAGTAAAGCAAATTCGGGTCGGATTTCTTTTGAAACCGGCCCGAATTCCTATATGAGGCCGGTCTGATCCCAGAATCGAGCCTGCCATGACCGCGACCGCCCCTATCACGCAAGACGTTCTAACCATTCCGCGCAAAGCGCCGGAAGGGGCCAAGAACCTTGTCGGCATGACCCGCGAGGCGATGCGCGAGGCGTTGATCGCTGCTGGCACGCCCGAAAAACAGGCCAAGATGCGGACAAACCAGCTTTGGCAGTGGGTCTATCACTGGGGTGTGCGCGATTTCGACCAGATGACCAATCTGGCGAAAGATTATCGCAAGCTTCTGGCCGAGAATTTCGTGATCGAATTGCCCGAAGTTGTGACCAAGCAGGTCTCTGCCGATGGCACGCGCAAATATCTGGTGCGGATCGCAGGCGGGCATGAGGTCGAGATCGTCTATATCCCCGAAGAGGATCGCGGCACGCTGTGCATTTCCTCGCAGGTTGGCTGCACGCTCACCTGTTCGTTCTGCCATACCGGCACGCAAAAGCTCGTCCGCAATCTTACGGCCTCCGAGATCATCGGTCAGGTCATGCTGGCGCGCGATGATCTTGGCGAATGGCCGGTGCCGGGGGCGCCGAAGGACGAGACGCGCCTTCTATCGAACATCGTGCTCATGGGCATGGGCGAGCCGCTTTACAACTTTGAAAACGTCCGCGACGCGATGAAGATCGCAATGGACGGTGAAGGCATCGCGTTGGGCCGCCGCCGCATCACGCTTTCGACCTCGGGTGTTGTCCCCGAGATTGCACGAACCGCAAACGAGATCGGCTGCCTTCTGGCCGTGTCGTTCCACGCCACGACCGACGCGGTGCGCGATATCTTGGTGCCCGTGAACAAGAAGTGGAACATAGAGACCCTGCTCAATGCCCTGCGGGAATATCCCAAGGCCACGAACAGCGAGCGGATCACATTTGAGTATGTTATGCTCAAGGGCGTGAACGATACGGATGAGGACGCGCATCGGCTTGTGAAGCTGCTCGACGGCATTCCCGCCAAGGTCAACCTCATCCCGTTCAACGAATGGCCCGGCGCGCCCTACGAGCGCTCGTCCAACAACCGCATCCGCGCCTTTGCGACGATCCTGATGAACGCGGGCTACGCCAGCCCGATCCGCACCCCCCGCGGCGAGGACATCATGGCCGCCTGCGGCCAGCTCAAATCCGCCACCGAACGCGCCCGCAAGTCCAAGCGCGAGATCGAGGCGGAAGCCGGGCTCTAGGCCTTCTTCAGTTCCAATAGAATAATCAGCGCCTCAGCCGCGCGATCCGACGGCACGAAAACATGGTCGTGATGGTGCGCGGCGACCATGTTGCAAGCGATGCCCGCCTCGGCGAGTGCGGTCGCAACCGCAGCGGTTAGGCCGACGCCCTCAAGATCGGAAAAGACGTTGAGCGTGATCTGCCGCATCGGTTGGGCCGACTTGGGATCGGGATGATCTGAGAGCGGCAGGATCAGGGAAATCCCTTCCACCTCGCGAAACACCGCGCGGGCGAGGGGCAGGAGGCGGGCCAGCGCGCTAGGTTCGGTGATCGAGGCAAAGGCTACATCCCCTGCAACCATCACCGGATCCATCCCGCCGATCATCTCGGCGGCGGTTTTGGCTCGTTCGATCACCTGCCCGGAATATGCGCGCGCTTCTTGCCCGCGTTCTCCCAGCCTTCGATCTCGGCGACCGCCTCTTCGGCGGTCTCGACAAAGCGGAACAGCTTGAGATCTTCGGGTGAAATCGTGCCGGCATCGGCGAGCGCCTGAAAGTTGATAACCTTCTCCCAGAACGATTTGCCAAAGAGCAGGATCGGCACCTGCTCCATCCGGCCCGTCTGAATGAGGGTGATGGCCTCGAAAAGCTCGTCCATCGTGCCAAAGCCGCCGGGGAAAATGCAGACCGCCTTGGCGCGCATCAAAAAGTGCATCTTACGGATGGCGAAATAGTGGAAGTTAAAGCAGAGCTCGGGCGTCACATAGGCATTTGGCGCTTGCTCATGCGGCAGGACGATGTTGAGACCAATCGACTTGCCGCCCGCCTCGGATGCGCCGCGGTTGCCTGCCTCCATCACGCCGGGGCCACCGCCTGTCACGATCACGTTCTCAAGCCCACCGTTCTTGACCGAATGCTCTGTCATCCGCCGGGCGAATTCGCGGGCCACGTCATAATAGGGCGCTAGCGCGGCAAGGTTGGCGGGCGCGGCAGAGGCTTTCGAAGGCTCGGGGATGCGTGCACCACCGAAAAGAACGATGGTCGATTTCACGCCCGCTTCGTTCATCGCAAGCTCAGGCTTGAGGAGTTCAAGCTGGAGCCGGACAGGCCGAAGCTCTTCCTTAAGCAGGAAATCGGGGTCGTTGAACGCCAACCTATATGTCGACGATGCGGTTTGGGCCGTTTGTTCAAACCGCTCGGCGGCCTCGCGGTCTTGAACGCTGTCACGGAATGGATGCCGTCTTTGATCGCTCATTCTTGTCGATCCTTTCTTCTGCTCTTGGCCATTGGTAGAACGAGCCGACGAGCAAGGCCAGTCACAACTAGGAGGGCGACATGACCGCTTGGACCACAGACATCAGCGCCGCCGCCGCTCGGATCAAGGGCCATGTGCGGAAAACGGCCGTTGCAACGCTCGATTTCAGTGGCCTTGATCGCGCGATCGAGGTCAAGCTCGAGTTCACCCAGCACACCGGCAGCTTCAAGGCGCGGGGGGCGTTCAACACGCTGCTATCAGGCGATGTTCCGGCGGGCGGCGTGGTGGCGGCTTCGGGCGGAAATCACGGGGCCGCCGTTGCCTTTGCCGCCGCGCGGCTTGGCATTCCGGCGCGGATCTTCGTGCCTGAGATGGCGGGGCCGTCCAAGATCGCCCTGATCGAACGCACCGGCGCCGATCTGACTGTTGTGCCCGGCGCCTATGCCGATGCCCTTGCGGCGGCGCTCGATTATGAGGCTTCGACAGGCGCGATGCAGGTCCATGCCTATGACGCGCCCGGAACGGTCGCTGGGCAGGGCACCTGCATGAAGGAATGGGAGGAACAGGGGCTAGAGGCCGATACCGTCCTCATCGCAGTGGGCGGCGGGGGCCTCATTGGCGGCGCGATCGCTTGGGCGGGCACGCGGCGCAAGATCGTCGCTGTCGAGCCGGAAACCTCTTGCGCCCTCCATGCGGCGCTCAAGGCGGGTGCGCCGGTCGATGTCGAGGTTTCGGGGATCGCCGCCAACTCGCTCGGCGCACGCAAGATCGGCGATATTTGCTTTGGCCTCGCCCGCGATGCCGGAACGCCGTCAATCCTCGTCACCAACGAGGCGATATCCGAGGCACAAAAGACCCTCTGGCGCGAGGCGCGGTTGCTCGTGGAGCCGGGCGGAGCCTGCGCGCTGGCCGCACTCCTTTCGGGCGCCTACCGGCCAGTGCCGGGCGAGCGGGTGGCTGTTCTTCTTTGCGGCGCCAATATCGCGCCGGATCCGATTTCGTAATCGTCGCATTGTGCCGCTCGGGTGCTGTGAGTATAGGGCACAAAATTCGACAAACCTGACGCGAAAAGGGAATGCCCATGTCCAACGCCCAACTCGAAGCCGCCATCGAAGCCGCGTGGGACGCGCGTGATACCATCACCCCCACCACCAAGGGCGAGACCCGCGACGCCATCGAAGACACGCTGACCGCGCTCGACAGCGGCAAGTTGCGCGTGGCAGAGCGCCTTGAAGATGGCACATGGCACGTCAACCAGTGGGCCAAGAAGGCGGTGCTCCTGTCGTTCCGCCTGACCGACATGCACGAAATTTCCGGCTCGAACGGCGGCGCCAACTGGTGGGACAAGGTTCCCTCAAAATGGCAGGGCTGGGGCGAAAACCAGTGGCGCGCCGCGGGCTTCCGCGCCGTGCCAGGCTCGATCGTTCGCCGCTCAGCCTATATTGCGAAGAACGTGGTGCTCATGCCCTCCTTCGTGAATATCGGCGCCTATGTCGATGAAGGCACGATGGTTGATGGCTGGGCTACGGTCGGTTCCTGCGCCCAGATCGGCAAGCATGTGCACCTCTCGGGCGGCGTCGGCATCGGCGGCGTTCTGGAGCCGATGCAGGCCGGTCCGACCATCATCGAGGACAATTGCTTCATCGGCGCCCGTTCCGAGGTTGTCGAGGGCTGCATCGTGCGCGAGGGATCGGTCCTTGGCATGGGCGTGTTCATTGGCAAGTCGACAAAGATCGTCGACCGCGAAACCGGCGAGGTCATGTATGGCGAAGTGCCGCCCTATTCGGTCGTGGTCGCCGGCTCGATGCCGTCGAAGGGCGGGATCAACCTCTACTGCGCCGTGATCGTCAAGCGCGTCGACGCTCAGACCCGCTCCAAGACTGGGATCAACGAGCTTCTGCGCGACTGACGAATCTGTAATCCCGTGATAGGATGCCCCCATTATTTTGGGGGTATTCATGATCGAAATTCAGGAAATCCGAGAAGATTGGCAGGCCGCGGAAGCGGAAAAACTCGCTTGGGAATTCGTCGACTGGCTCAGGGGGCGGTATCCCGAGATGAGCGGCGAGATTGACGCTTATCTGGAAGGCCAGAAGTTTTCCGAACGAATGAAAGACGTCCGCAAGGACTATGGCCCGCCGCGTGGCGAGGGGTTATTGGCGCTCCTTGATGGCAAACCGGTCGGGCTTCTCCTGATGCGGGATATTGGCGATCATGCCTGCGAGATGAACCGGATGTTCGTTCGGCCCGAGGCGCGCGGCAAGGGTGTTGCCCGCCTCATGGCGGATCAGCTTATTGAGACCGCCCGCGTGAAAGGGTTTGAATGGATGCGCCTTGGCGCCCTGCCGCGCCATGACGAGGCGCTGGCACTCTACCGCTCGCTCGGCTTCCGTGAGGATAAGGGGCAATCCCTCGACGGCGATACCAAGAGTGCCGTGAAGATGTCTCTCTATCTGGGCCGCCACGCCCATTGACCCTGCCAATGCCCGCGCGTATTGGCCGTGGGCATGAGCGAGAAAGCCAAACCCAAGAAGCCGCAGCAGGTCTATACCCTCCTTGTCGAGGTTGGCCGGCATGAAGGCGACGGCCTGCCCGAGGGCAGCACCGGCGCCGCGCTGATGTGTTTTGCTTCGGGCGTCGACGAGGCCGAGGCCGTGCGGGAAACCGTGGCGATCCTCAAGCAAGCCGATCTCGCGCCGCTCGATGTCTCGGGCTACGGGACGCTCGACGAGCGCCTTGCCGAGGGGCACGACATCGACGACGAAGAAAAAGAGCTCATGCAGCGGGCGCTGGAGGAAAACAGCGTGATCGTTGCCCAGATGACCCCGTTCTACGACTAGTGCGCCAGGGTTAGAGCCTCGAAGCCCTTGAGTTGCGGTAGGGCCGACCCAAAGGAGGCCGGGACCAGTTCGGGTGGCAGACCACGAAGAACCGACGATTGGATCAGGTCGCTATTGCCAGCCATTTCGCCGGGGTCAAAACTCTCAAGTACGGATCCGTTGACGATCAGAGGGGCAGGTCTGTCGAGCAGCAATTGATAGTAGGTTTGGACCGAAGCGAATGGACCACGGACGATCGTTCGTCCGTCCATGAGATGCCCGGCGGTCGCGGAAACCTGTTCTTCACCGAAAAGATACTCGACCTCCGAACCACTCAGCAGCAGTCTCTGGTCGGGCGCAACGATCAGATCGGTATGAAGGCCGTAGAACGGCGATCGCAAGCGAAGGGGGGCAAACCTGCCGCGCGCAGGAAGATCCTGTCGGCAGACCCAACGGATCTGGGCGGGTTCATGGCCGTTCGTCAGAACAAAATCACCGACGTTCAAGGAAGAGATTCGGCGTTCGCCGCTCGGGGTCGCGATCCTTGCGTCCGGCTCAAGTGTAGCGGTTGGGCCGAGAGGCTCGATCCCGGTGCTGAAAGCGACAGAGCGAACCTCATGCGAGAGAGTGGTTTCGGGCGAGGCGTCGACCATTCTGTGAATATCCCGCAAGAAGATCGGGATGGGCGCCACCACGGCCGTGTGAAAGGTCTTGCCGCGTTCCGGCAGATCGACTGAGAGATCGGCCCGCCTGGCAGGGCCATCCCAACTGTAGCGGAAGATCACGTCTTCCTCGGGGCCCCGCATGATCGTTGGAAGGTCGAAGGCGGTGCTTGACGAACCTTGGGCCATCAAGACCCTCATGCGCCCGTCCGGCTCTGTGCAGACCGTGAGAGAGCAGGGCCACGGCGTTCGCGCAGAGTAGCGGATCAGGTTGTGCCGGACCGGGCGCGGCTCATGCGCGAAATGCAGCTGCAAGGTTCCGCGCGGGACCAGAGTTCCGGGCGAGGGGCTTTGGCCGTGGGTAAATGGCGAGAAGACGATGCCGTTCGTGTCTCGCAACGCGATCCAGCCGGATGTCGCTTTGTCGTCGTTGGGGTCTTTGACCCTCATGTTCTGCCCAGCCTTGGATTGGTGTTCGCTGAGGGATAACGCAACGGCGGGACTTTGCGAATCCCCGCTGGCGAGGTGCTGTCTTCTGGTGTCGCGCAGCCGACATAGTTGGCCACTGCAGCAATTGCAAGATCGCGTCCGAGCCGGTAGCCATCGATCAAAGGAGACCCATATGGCCAATCCCGTTGATCCAGTCGCTCTGACCGCCGATCTCATCCGTTGCCCTTCGGTCACGCCCGAGGAGGGCGGGGCGCTGGTGCTGCTCGAGCGCGTTCTGTCCGAGGCCGGTTTCACCTGCACGCGGGTGGATCGCGGTGGGGTCAGCAATCTTTTCGCCCGCTGGGGGCGGCAAGGGGCCAACCGCAGCTTTGGATTCAATGGCCATACCGATGTTGTGCCCATCGGCAATCGCGAAGATTGGACGGTCGATCCCTTCGGGGCCGAGATCAAGGATGGCTGGCTTTACGGCCGCGGCGCGACCGACATGAAATCGGGCGTGGCCGCTTTTGCCGCCGCTGCTATCGATTTTGTGCGCGAGACACCTCCCGATGGCGCGATCATACTAGCAATCACCGGCGACGAGGAAGGTGATGCTGATGACGGAACCACCGCCCTTCTCGACTGGATGAAAGCCAATAACGAGGCGATGACCGCTTGCCTTGTGGGCGAGCCAACTTGCCCAAGCGAGATGGGCGAGATGATGAAGATCGGCCGCCGTGGCTCGCTCAACGCCCATTTCACCGTGACCGGCGTTCAGGGCCATGCCGCCTATCCGCATCGCGCCAAGAATCCGGTGGCAGCAATGGCGCGGCTGATGGACCGGATTTCCAGCTCGCCGCTTGACCAGGGGTCGGATCATTTCGACGCCTCGACCGTCGCCGTTGTCACCATCGACACCGGCAACCCCGCGACCAACGTGATCCCCAACACCTGCCGCGGCACCGTCAACATCCGCTTCAACGATCTGCACAGCGGCGCTTCGGTGACTGACCGCCTTCAGGCCGAGGCCGACCGCGTGGCCGAGGAATTCGGCGTTCGGGTGGCGCTCATGGTCAAGATCTCGGGCGAGAGCTTTCTCACGCCTCCGGGCGAGCTTTCGACGCTGATCGCCAAGGCCGTGACAGCCGAGACAGGCCGCACCCCCGAGATGTCGACCTCGGGCGGCACCTCGGACGCCCGCTTCGTCAAGGATCACTGTCCGGTGGTCGAGTTCGGCCTCGTCGGCAAAACGATGCATGCCGTTGACGAGCGCGTTTCGGTCGAACAGATTGGCCAGCTCAAAGCCATCTACCGGCGGATTCTCGAGGGCTATTTCGCCTGACCGCGTTTCGCGCATGACGCCGCGCCGCGCCCGTGCTAGGGCGGGCGCATGACACGCATACCCTCCAAGCAGGAGGTCCTCGACTGGATCTCGGCCAATCCGACCCTGACCGCCAAACGCGATATTGCGCGGGCCTTCGGGATCAAGGGGGCTGCGCGGATCGACCTCAAGGCGCTCTTGCGCCAGATGGAAGACGAAGGGCTCTTGCGCAAGCGCAAGACCTCCTATCGCGATGCCGATGAATTGCCGCCTGTGGCTGTGCTGCGCGTGCGTGCGCCGGATGCGGAGGGCGATCTCTGGGCCGATCTGGCTGAATGGGACGGCAAGGGGACAGCGCCGAAAATCCTGATGGTCCTCAAGCCCACTGATCCTGCGCTGGGCGAGGGCGACCGCGTTCTGGCGCGGCTCGAGATGGTGAAGGGCCAAGAGCACGACTATGCCGCGCGAGTGATCCGCCAGATCGGCACCAACCCGCAGCGGATTGTTGGCATCTTCCGCAAAGGCTCGGAAGGCGGGCGGATCATCCCGATCGACAAAGGCGCCGACCGGCAATGGATCGTTCCTGCCGGAGCCGAGAACGAGGCCAAGGACGGCGAGCTGGTCGAGGCCGAGCAGTCGGGGCCGAAGGGCCGGCTTGGCCTGCCCAAGGCGCGGATCGTCGCGCGGCTGGGCGATCCGACAGAGCCGCGCGCGGTCAGCCTTATCGCCATTCACCAACACGGCATCCCCGACCAATTCCCCGACGCGGTGATCGCCGAAGCGGATGCCTGCAAGCCCGCCGGCCTCAAAGGCCGAGAAGACCTGCGCGAGCTTCCGCTTCTGACGATCGACCCCGTCGATGCCCGCGATCGCGACGATGCCTGCTATGCCCACGCCGACGACGATCCCAAGAACCCCGGCGGGTGGGTGATCTGGGTCGCCATCGCCGATGTTGCGCATTACGTCCGCCCCAATACCGAGCTGGACCGCGAGGCGCGCAAGCGGGGCAACTCAACCTATTTCCCTGACCGTGTGGTGCCGATGCTGCCGGACCGCCTGTCGGGCGATCTTTGCTCGCTGCATGAGAACGTGCCGCGCGCCTGCCTTGCGGTGCGGATGCGGATTGACGCGCAAGGGCGCAAAATCGACCATCGCTTTATGCGCGGCCTGATGAAATCGGTCGCCTCACTGAATTATCAGCAGGTGCAGAATGCCGTCGACGGACGGCCCGATGAGAAGACTGAAGCGCTTGTCGAGCCGATCCTCAAGCCGCTCTACGAGGCCTATCGCCTGCTCGCCCGTGCCCGCGAGGCGCGCCAGCCGCTCGACCTTGATCTGCCCGAGCGGCGGATCGAGATTAACGACGCCGGCCAAGTCACGAGCGTGGCCTTCAAGGAACGGCTCGAGGCGCACAAGCTGATCGAGGAGTTTATGATCCTCGCCAATGTCTCGGCGGCCGAGACGCTGATCCAGAAGCGCACGCCGCTTCTGTTCCGCGTTCACGAAGAACCGAGCCCCGAAAAGCTTGAAAGCTTGCGCGAAGTGGCGCAGTCGGCGGGGCTGGTTCTGGCCAAAGGGCAGGTCTTGCAGACGCGGCACCTCAATGCCCTCTTGAAGCAGGCCGAGGGCACAAGCCACGACGAGCTGATCAATATGCAGACGCTGCGTGCGATGACGCAGGCCTATTACAACCC